>OBUR01000004.1_pt1 | contig 235371 bp, 250 predicted proteins | sample 1475951 | NCBI WGS metagenome assembly OBUR01 (sample SAMEA2579957, study PRJEB22360) | human gut metagenome
CGCGAAGGTGGCCATACAGTAGGCGCTGGTGTTGTTACAGCTATCGAAGCATAATTGAATCGTAGATTCTAAATAGGAAAAGCGACCGCAAGGTCGCTTTTTTGTGTTCTAATACTTCTTGTATGGTTGTACAGATTTTGTTGCTATAGATACAGTATAAACACGTATTGTATTGTATAATTAAAATATATGAATTGATAATTTTTATCATATATAATTTGCTGTATATCGTATATAATGTATAGTAGTAATATTGGTGTAAACGATATCTATCCTATTAAATATAAAGTGATAAGGAGGTTTCTATGAGTACAATCACAACAATGCCTGTTTCCATGGAGGGCTGGCAAGAGGAACAACAATCTTGGAATCAAACATCCAAGTTCTTTGTCAATATGCACAAACGTGAGGATCGTGTAGCGCAAGTAGTGGACTTTGTAGCACGATTACAAGAATTAGGGATTCATCCAGCAGAAGGAGAAACAGCACTTGATGTAGGCTGTGGTACTGGAGACTATGCCATGGGATTAGCTCGTAATGGGGTGAGAGTAACCGGTGTTGATCTTTCCACAGGCATGCTAGAAGGGGCAAAACAAATTAGCGAAAAGGAAGGCCTTTCTTTAGATCTATGGCTTGGACCGTGGTCAGAGGAAGCTCGACAAGCTTTAGGATGGGAGAAGAAATTTGATTTAGTATATAGTATCTTCTGCCCTATTATGTCGGATACAGCTAATTTACGTGCTTTACATCGGGCTAGTCGTAAGCATTGCTTGTGTATTATGTTCGCCGATCGAAAAGATGAATACTTAGATGCCATCTATTCTGAGCGATATGGTGTAAGCGGAAGCCCATGGGAATCCATGCTACAAGATTGCTTGGGCACAGTTAACGAAATCGGAAAGAATGTAAATATTACTTATAAAACGGTAGAAGAAGTAGAAACTTTAACCGTTGATGAAGCAGTCGATTATTTCTGCTTACGTGTGCATCGAAAAGTAGGTGGCGATTTAGAAGTGATTAAACAAGAGATACATGAGTTTTTATCTGCTAAAGCTGTGGATGGAAAATTAGAAAACCACACAACGGATACCATAGCGTGGATTTCATGGCGAGTTTAATCTTCTGCACTTATAAGATATAGACTATACTGGGCTGCAATAGTATATGCATAATCTATAGGGATATACGTACTTTAGCAGTATAAACATAGTGTTCAAGGATGCTAGCTCTATCGCTATAGACAGAATACATAATCATATATTATCTATATAACAATAAAAGACTGTAAACACATGGAAATATAGCCCTGAGTTTACAGTCTTTTGTGTTGTAAGATACGGTAAGTTGGTAATCGTTGAAATCAGCTTTGTATCATGCTAAGTTGTTGTATACTAAATTTTTTGAGAATCTTGAGATAGAGCGTGGCTACTTTCTACAAATTTACGCAAAGCGCCATACCCTTCTGTTTCTAACTCTTCTAAAGGAATAAAGCGTAAGGAAGCGCCGTTGATACAATACCGGAGACCTCCCATGGACTGAGGGCCATCTTCAAAGACATGCCCTAAATGAGCATCTCCAATGCGACTGCGTACTTCGATGCGACGATGTCCTAAACTATCGTCTTCATAGTAACGAATGACATCGCTGTTGATCGGTTGTGCAAAACTAGGCCAACCACAACCAGAGTCGAATTTCTGAGCGGAGATAAAAAGAGGCTCTCCAGAGGTGATATCTACATAAATGCCGGGGCGAAATTCGTCTGTATAGGGATGAGAGAAAGGTCGCTCCGTAGCACTATGTTGTGTTACAGCGTATTCTAATTCACTAAGTTCTTTTTGTAATACATCATCTGCTTTGCGTTGGTATTCCTTTTCATCGATTAAAGGCTCGTAAGCCTTGGATACATTAATATGGCAATAGCCATTAGGGTTTTTATCTAAATAGTCTTGATGATATTCTTCAGCCGGATAAAATGACTGTAAGGGTAACACTTCGATGGCAAAAGGCTTTTGGTAATGGCTGCTAGCACGTTTTAACGTGGACTCGATGATTGCTTTGTCCTCAGAATGTTCGTAATACACACCACTGCGATATTGGATGCCCACATCGTTACCTTGTTTGTTGATACTAAAAGGATCAATAATACGCAAAAAATATTGTAGTACCCTAGAGAGGGAAATCACAGAGGTGTCATAAGTAACCTTGACAGTTTCCACGTGACCGCTGCCACGGCAAACCTCTTCATAACTAGGATTCGGATGAGCGCCATTGCTGTAGCCTACTTCAGTATCTACAATGCCGGGGATGCGTTGAAAATAACTTTCCACACCCCAAAAACAACCGCCTCCTAAATAGATGGTATGATTCATAGTATCCTCCTTTTAATGGAATATAATGTATATTGCTGATAATTCATGATATGCTTTATATGTATGTTGCTAGCAAAGATATTGTTATTATATCGAGTATATATCATCATATTGTTATGATATAGCTAGTCTTAATTATAGCATGTATTCGTATTAGAAATATTGCACGAGTATTGGTAGATCGATATTATGTCGCATATAAGATACATGGTATTATCACAAGTTTTAGTAAGCATAATATTATAAGACATGCCTATAAAGGTGAAAGCCACCTGACTCGTATGGGGACGAGCAGGTGGCTTCTTTGTGATAACTGTAGGTGTGTATGGGAAGTCACCGTTATCACATATGTAAGTAGTTTGAAAGGCTGGAACATATGAGGTTCATAGTTCCTGTCGAGTATCACATCGACATAGATAGTATATCAAAAAAATAGGAATAAGTAAAATAATAATAAAATGTTACCACTTATAGGGCGTACCTATTAGGTATGCCGGTAGTTATCAAGAAGTGATATGAAGATATATGATAGTTATATAGTATACTATATATAAAGTGTTTATAGAGAATGACTATTATTAAATAGCCTTTAGCTGTTGAAAAGGTTATAGTTTTTTTCGTGAAAGTTTATGAAGAATGCATTTGACATCTATAAGTGAGAACAGTATAATTGAGGCAACAGATAAGATGCCATAGTGAAATTATATGAATTATAGTGCAACTGAGTAGGAGGTTATGAAAAAAATTTTCATTTAAATTGACACCTATTAAGGGTATTTTGTTCACTTATGTGTCATCTTAATCGTGTAGTATAGTAAGTCAATATGTGTTTCAAACTTTAGGGAAAAGGAGAATCATGAAAAAACGTAATGAAATTGTTCGAACAAATGCAGCACATGCACAAAGTCAACAAAAAGTAAATCGCTTAGCCGCTATGGCTGCTATTTTAGGCGTGACGGCATTTAGCGTAGCTGGTATGACCACTACATTTGCTGTAGATAATGTGGCAGGTACAGGTGAAGGTACTGCATTTGGCACCAATAGTAAGGCTGTACAAGAAGGGTCTATTGCTGTAGGTAATTTAGCGGTGACTAATGCCAAAGCTGGTGTGGCGATTGGTAAATCTAGCTTAGCTGGTGTCAGTAAATCAGTTATCCCAGTAGCAGATCAAGAAAAGCATCCATCAAATACAGTGGCTATTGGTAGGAATGCCTATGCGTCCTATACTGATACAGTTGTTATTGGTACAAATGCATCTTCGTTACGTGACCATGGTGGCGTGACATTCCAAACGGGTGCTGGTGCGATTGCTATCGGTAGAAATGCAAAAAGTGATTATAATGAATCTGTAGCCATTGGTCCAGAAGCTCGTACAAACTTTACCCAATCCGTAGCTGTAGGTTACCAAGCGGAAACAACAGGTCAACAAGGTGCGGCAACAGCGATAGGTCCAATTGCAAAAGCCTATGAAATAGGTGCAGCTGCCATTGGTAATATTTCTAGAGCAAGTGGGGCTTACTCTACGGCGGTAGGTACTACATCAGCTACTTATAATCCATTTGCTACAGCAGTAGGTAATAATGCAACTACGCGAGCAGCAAGTGATACGATTGTAGGTACAGAGTCTGGTACAGGTGTTAGAGCAGGACGTGCCGTAGCGGTAGGTTTTGGATCTCATGTAGCAGAAACTTCTGGCGTTGCTGTAGGTGACCGAGCTCGTGCCTTTACAGCAGGTGGAATGGCTATCGGTCGTGCTGCTACGTCTTATGGAGCACAAGCCATTGCAATCGGCAATGGCGGCAAAGCGGACGGCAAAGCTGGGGAAAATGCCTTTGCTACAGGACAAGGAGCGATTGCCTTAGGTACAACAGCTCGCGCTATGGGTACACATGGTTTTGCCTTTGGTAATGACTCTGTAGCAGGTGGTAATGCAGACTTAGCAACCACTGTATCTACTGCGTTGGATACGTATAATACAGCGTATAGTACTTATATTACAGCTCAAGATGCGAAGTTACAAGCAGAAAGCGATAGTAATGCAACAAAAAAACGCTTAGCTAGTGATGCTCGTGACTTTGGTATTTCTTTATATACATTAACTAATGAAGAGAAGCAATTGCTTCAGACATTAGGGGTAGATAATGCAGCTCTACAAGATGAGTTTTTCGGAAAAATACAGTCCAATAATAACTATGATAGTGCTAAATCAGTTGTAACAAAACAACTGGCTGCTTTGGAAAAAATATCGAAACTTGATGAAAATGCAGCTAGTACAACTACAGCGGATGTAACACGTTTGATTAAACGTGCTCAAGATTTGATTGCAGAAAATACAAGCGATGAAGCTTTAAAACAAAAAGTAACAGATACAACAGCTGCTGCAACAGCAGAAGAAACTAAGTTAAATACAGCTAAGGCAACATTAGAAGCGGCTTATAAAAGTGCGAAGGAATCTGCGTTAGCTATTGGTACACGTGCTGTGGCAGAAGGTAAAACATCTATTGCCATCGGTACTGATGCAAATGCAACAAATGAAAACTCTGTAGCCATCGGTACACAAGCTAAATCTACTGCTGACCATGCAGTAGCTATCGGTGTACAAGCACAAGCTAAAGTAGCTAATGGTGTAGGTTTAGGTTCCTACTCTGTAGCAGATACAGAAGCTCGTAAAGGCTATGATCTTAATGAAAATCGTATGAATACATATGCTGGTTTACGAGGTAATGCATTAACTGCATCTACAGCAGCTGTGGCTGTAGGTACGCCTAGTATGACTCGTCAAATTAATTATGTAGCAGCAGGTACAAATGATACTGATGCAGTAAACGTAGCGCAACTTCGCTCTGTGAATTTAAAAATCGCTGGTGATACAGTAGATCAAGCTGCACCGACAACTAATGGTACATCTAAAGCTGACGTATTATTAGATAGTCAAACATTAAAAGTGGTATCTGCTAACAAAGCTGTATTGACAACAGATGCTACCAATAACACAATTACAATCACTCCAGTTACAGCTGAACTTGAAAAAGACCCAGCTACAGGTGAAGTGAAACCTAAAGATGAAGGGAAAGGCAATGCCTTAACAACAGCTCAAAACGTAGCTGATATGATCAACAATGCATCTCCAAAAATTGGCAACGGTTTAACTAATAGTGATGGTAAAATCGTAGTACAACCTGCAGATAAATCCATTAGTGTAACAGCAAATGGTGTAAGTGTAAACCCTGCAGATAAATCCTTAGAAACTACTGATAAAGGTTTAAAAGTAAAAACTGACGGCACTACAATCACTGTAGGAGACAAGGGTTTACAAGTTAACACTGGTAATATTACTAATGTAACAGAAGGCGACAAAGCTGGTACTGTATCTGTTCCTGAGGCAGATAAAGGCAAAGTTGCTACCATCGGTAATGTAGCAGATGCTATCAACAATGCAGCTTGGAAAGCAACAAGTGGTAAAGAAGACTCTGGCGAAGTAGAAGGCACAACAGAAGAAAAAGTTAAAGCTGGTGACAAAGTTACTTTAAAAGCTGGTAATAACTTAAAACTTAAACAAGCTGGTAAAGAGTTCACATATTCCTTACAACCTGAGTTAAAAGGTATCAAATCTATCACTGGTGAAGGTGAAGGTGCTGGTAAAGTATCCTTTGGACCAAATGGTGTTGTTACTGTAGGTGGAGATAATCCTGTAGCAATCGATGGTAAAGACGGTAAAGTAACTGCAGGTGATGTAGTTCTTTCCAAAGATGGCTTAGACAATGGCAATAAAACAATCACTAATGTTAAAGCTGGTGAAAAAGATACTGATGCAGTTAACGTAAAACAATTAAAAGATGAACTCGGTAAATCCACTGTTAAAACAAGCGATGGATTGGAAAAAGATACAGATGGTAATATTAAGGTAAAACCAGCTGATAAATCTATCGAAGTAACAGCTGAAGGCGTGAAAGTTAAACCAGCTGATAAATCTTTAGAAACTACTGAGGAAGGCTTAAAAGTAAAAGCTGACGGCACAACAATCACTGTAGGAGACAATGGTTTACAAGTTAACACTGGTTCTATTACTAATGTAACAGAAGGCGATAAAGCTGGTACAGTAGCTGTTCCTGAAGAAGCAGATAAAGGCAAAGTTGCTACTATCGGTAATGTAGCAGATGCTATCAACAATGCAGCTTGGAATGCAACAAGTGGTGAAGATGGAACTGGCAAAGCTGAAGGTACAACGAAAGAAGCTGTAAAAGCTGGTGACACTGTAACATTAAAAGCTGGAAACAACTTAAAACTTAAACAAGCTGGTAAAGAGTTCACATATTCTTTAAATCCAGAATTGAAAGATTTAAAGAGTGCATCTTTCAAAAATGATGCAGGTGATACAACTGTAATCAATGCAGATGGTATGACTATCACTCCTACAGCAACGGATAAAAAACCAGTTTCCTTGACAAAAGATGGCTTGGACAATGGTGGTAATAAAATTAAAAACGTTAAAGCAGGTACAGAAGGTACAGATGGTGTTAACGTAACTCAATTAACTGGCGTTAAAAATGATGTAAAAAATCTTAAAGATGAATTAGAGAAACATATTAATTCTTCTGGATTCTCCATTACATCTGATGTTGAAGGTACTGGTAAAAAAGCAGAAGGTAATACTACATCTACTGAAGAAGTTAAAGATGGCAACAAAATAACGCTTAAAGCTGGTAATAATCTTGAAATTAAACAAGATGGTACAAACTTCACATATTCCTTGAATCCAGAGTTGACAGGTATTACTTCTATCGCTGGTAAAGGTGCTGCACCTACTGTTATTACGTTAAAAGAGAGCGGAGATGTAACAATAGGTAAAACAGGTGAAGAAAAACCTGTTACTGTTACTGCTGATAAACATATTACTAATGTTGCAAGCAACTTACCTGAAACTAAAAATAAAGATGATAAAGGTGAAGCTACTAAATCTCAAGCAGCTCCAACAATGGGTACTGGTGCCAAAGAGGTTAACCCAAATAACGCAGCTACTGTAGGTGACGTACTAAATGCAGGTTGGAACTTACAAGGTAATGGTACGGCTGTAGATCTTGTAAAACCATATGATACTGTAAACTTCGTAAATGGTGCTGGTACAACAGCTACTGTGGAAAGTGCAGATGGAAAAACATCTACTGTGAAATACAGTGTAAACATTGGTAATGGCTTAGAAGTAGGTAAGGACAACAAAATCACTGTTAAAGCAGATGGAGATACGATTACTGTTGGTAAAGATGGTATTAAAGTAAATCCTGAATTAAAAGGTATGAAATCTATTGCTGGCGAAGGTGATGGTGCTGGTAAAGTATCTTTCGGACCAAACGGTGTTGTTACTGTTGGTGGAGACAATCCAGTAGCGATCGATGGTAAAGCGGGTAAAGTGACTGCTGGTAACGTAGTTCTTTCTAAAGATGGCTTGAACAATGGTGGTAATAAAATCACTAATGTGGCAGCAGGTAAAGCTGATACTGATGCAGTTAACGTAAAACAATTAAAAGACGCAATTGGCAATGTTAAAGTAAAAGCAGATGGAGATACTATCACTGTTGGTGAAAATGGTATTAAAGTTAACACTGGCACAATTACTGTTAACACTGAAGATGGTAAAGACGCAGATGGTAAGGCTGTAAAAGCTGGTACTGTATCTGTTCCTAAAGCTGATCAAGGCAAAATTGCCACTGTTGGTGATGTAGCGAAGGCTATTAATAATGCAGCATGGCAAGCCAAAGGTGGCAAAACAGATAATGGCGTTTTCACTGGAAATGGTGCAGCGCAACCTGTTAAAGCTGGTGATGTTGTTACTTTCAATGCTGGAAATAACTTGAAACTTACTCAAACTGGCTCTTCCTTCACATATGAACTTAACCCTACATTAACTGGTTTAACTAGTGCTGAATTCAAATCTGGTAACAATACAACTAAGATTGATGGTAATGGAATTACCTTGACTCCAGCAGGAGAAGGTAAAGGAGCAGTTTCCTTAACAAATGCTGGCTTGAACAATGGTGGTAACAAAATCACTAATGTGGCAGCAGGTACTAACCCTACTGATGCAGTTAATGTAAGCCAATTACGTGATGCAGCAGGCAATATGCAAGCAATTACTAACCAATTACAAGGTCAAGTGAACCGTGTTGGTTCTCAAGCGGCTGCGTTATCCGCATTGAAACCTATCCAATACGATCCATTAGAACCAACTCAAATCATGGCTGGTGTAGGTCACTACCAAGGTCAAAACTCCTTAGCATTAGGTGTGGCACATTATAAAAATGAATCTTTGATGTTCCATGCAGGTGCTGCTATTGGTGGTAACCGTAGCCAAGTGATGGCAAATGCTGGTATTACTTGGAAAGTAGGAGCTAAAGCAGATGAAACAGCTGTAGCAGATGTATACAGACAAGGTCCAATTAGTTCCGCATACGTATTGCAAGATAAAATGGGTGCATTAGAAGCGCAAAACCTTGAACAAAAAGGTGAAATTAACGCATTACGTGAAGAAAACAAATCTCAACGTGCAGAACTTGATGCTGTAAAAGCTCAATTAGCAACAGTATTAAGCCGTTTACAAGGTTAATATAGAATTGTGAACGTAATCTAAGCGTTATATAGAAAAGACTGTAATCGAATGAAATGTATCATTCTGATTACAGTCTTTTTTTGTTTATTCTGGTAAGATTATGAATTTGGTTGACAAGTCTTCTTTTTTTGAATGTATCTAAGTGTAAGCACTTGGTACTGGGAAAGGAGAAAATTATGGCAGCAAGTACAGTAGTGAAAAAAGAATTACATTTGGTCTTTACAGACACATCTAAGGAAGAAGTTAATATTGTGGTAGCATTCCCTAAAGAAGGTATTACAAAAACTGAAATTGACACAGTAGGTCAACTGATGGTGGAGAAAGATGTACTTCGTGGTCGTAAAGATCAACGTTTGACTAACTTTCAACATGGTGCATTAGTGACTACAGAGTCCACAGTGGTAGAATAAGGAGGATTAGACTATGACAACAACAATGGTAACCAAATTACAATTACAATTTAAAAAAGGTGAAGGTGCACATAATCTCAAAGTGGCTAATTTTGCCTATGTCAATGAAAGTGCCACGGATGAGGATGTGAAAGCTGTAGGCGATGCATTGGGCAAGCTATATGCCTATCCTTTGGTAGGGGTTGTGCGAAATAATGCCATCGCTTTAGAGGCGTAATATGGAAAAGCTTGAAAAAGCATTAAAAATTATTAGAATTACCCTTTGGGTATTAAAGTGGTTAAAACGATAAGGTAGGATAGGACCTTTAGACAGCTGAGAACCACACCAAGAAGGGTATATGTAAATGATAGTGATAGGACTTAGTACCAAGGATTACCGTAGCCATCTTGCTGATACATAGCAGGATGGCTATTGTTATATATTAGTGTACTGCATGATAAGAAAACCTGAATCTCTTTAAGAGATTCAGGTTTTACTTCTTTTCAATGTTATGTTATTGAACTGTTTCTAAAGCCTCTTTTAGCAAGGCAATAGCTCGTTTGTATTTCTTATGCATAGCCTGTCGACTCATGCCATAGGTATTAGCGATTTCGCTGATGGATTTGCCTTGTAGCAAGACTTGCCGTAATAGGTTTGCATGCACCGGCTCTATTTGTGATAGAGCTGTGTGCAATGCTAATAGTTCTAAATGATGAATGGCTTCCTCTGCAGTATCATGGCTTGATGGGATAGATACTAAGGGATCTGTTTCATCTTCTTGTGGGGCTAACACCGTTTCATGAGTCCATTGTCGTAGACTCTTTCGATATAGATTCCACTGGGTGAAGCGTATGCGAGATTTTACAAAGCCAGCAAAAGGGATGCGGCTAGTTATATCATAGGTCTTAATAGCCTGTAAGAAACATTCCCATAAGGCAGATTCTAAATCACTGTCTATGGAACGAAGTTGGCGCACATGCGCGTATTTTGTAATGAGAGGTACGTACCTTTGACATAAGATAACAGTCATATGATGATATCCAGCTTGGATGAAGGCCACAAGTTCTTCATCAGTGTAGGAATCATCTTGGATGTCAGTGGCTGTCATCAGTAATGAGTGTTTAATATAAGACTGACTCATAGTTTACCTCCTTATATATAATATTACCTAACATGATTGTCATGGATGATGTATAAGGGGCGTACTTACATCATAGTTTCTATAGTATCACAGGCCTGTTGATATATAGCTTATTTACTGTAAATTGCTATTACATGTAATGAAAAATGACATCTATATATGTTGATGAAATTATATATCAAAATCCACTCAATAGCAAGTTATTTTTTCTGAAAGTGTGTAAAAGTAATATATTGATATAATGGGATGGATTTCAAGGGTATGTATGACATGTAAGCAATATTGGGAAAATATGTATTTATAACTTTCCTTATAGTTTTTTGCTATATATAATAATATGTATCCTGTATAAGGATAAATGTACGTATATTGTTGACATATGATGGACATCCTAGTATACTTAATTCATCGTTAATCGATAGGTTTTACTGGAAAGAGAGGTGGATTGAATGCCTATACGAGTAGTGAAAGGATTACCAGCCATAGGGAAACTTTCAGAAGAGAATATATTCGTCATGGATTCGGAACGGGCAGAGTCACAAGATATTCGACCACTCCACATTGTGGTTGTGAACTTGATGCCACGGAAAGAGACTACGGAAATTCAACTGCTTCGTGCTTTGAGTAATACACCGTTACAAACAAAGGTGACTTTTCTGTACACGGCGTCCTATACAGCAAGTCATACAAGTCAAGAATATTTGGAAACGTTTTATAGAACTTTCGAGGAAATCAAAGATCAATACTTTGATGGTTTGATTATAACAGGCGCTCCGGTAGAGCAAATGCCTTTTGAGGAAGTGAACTACTGGGATGAGCTTTCAGAAATTATGGAATGGAGCAAAACCCATGTGTGTTCTACCCTCTATATTTGTTGGGGAGCCCAAGCTGGGATTTATAAGCACTTCGGTATCCACAAGGAAGATTTGCCTACCAAGTTATTCGGTGTATATGAACAGGAAGTGCAGAATAGTAAGCCCATGCTTATGCGTGGCCTAGATGAACTCTTCTATATGCCTCATTCACGGCATACGACGGTGAGTGAAAGCGAAATCAACGCTCACCCTCAGTTAGAAGTACTAGCCCGCGCGGATAAGACAGGTGTTGGTATCGCCCGGTCCTATGATAATAAACATGTGTTTATCTTTGGACATCCAGAATATGATCGAGATACTTTATACCAAGAGTATGATAGGGATAGAAAGTTAGGATTAGAGATTGAAATTCCAGAAAATTATTTCCCTGATGATGATCCGACGAAAGAGCCCATCATTCGATGGCGATCTGCATCGACCATACTCTATTCAAACTGGTTAAACTATTATGTGTACCAAGAAACACCGTATGAGGTCAGTGAATTACAATCGAGACCGATTGAAGAAGCATATATACAAGACTGGGTCATTTAATCCTAGTCAATAGATAGTAAAGATTTAAGAATGATGAGGAGTTTAACATGAGCAATTACAAATTTGAAACATTACAATTACATGCAGGTCATACAGTAGACGCAACAGGTTCCCGTGCGGTGCCAATTTATCAAACAACATCGTATGTATTTAAAGATGCAGAACAAGCAGCAGGACGTTTTGCTTTAACTGATGCAGGTCCTATCTACACTCGTTTAGGTAACCCTACACAAGACGTATTGGAAGGCCGTGTAGCCGCTTTAGAAGGTGGTGCTGGTGCCATCGCCGTAGCCTCTGGTTCTGCAGCGATTGCCTATGCTATCCAAAACGTAGCATCTGCTGGGGACAATATTGTGGCAGCGTCCACATTATACGGTGGTACGTATAACTTATTCAGCGCTACATTGCCACGTTTCGGTATCACTACAAAATTTGTGAACCCAGATAATTTAGATGAGTTCAAAGCAGCTATCGACGACAACACAAAAGCTGTGTATGTAGAATCCGTTGGTAACCCAGGAGCTAACTTGGTAGATTTAGAAGCTATTGCTGAGATCGCTCATTCTCATGGTATCATCGTGATTGTGGATAATACATTCGGCACTCCATACTTGTTCCGTCCATTTGAACATGGTGCAGACGTAGTGGTTCACTCCGCTACTAAATACTTAGGCGGCCATGGTACAACTATCGCTGGTGTGATCGTGGAAAGTGGCAAGTTCGACTACAAAGCAAGCGGCCGTTATCCTGGTTTTGTAGAAGGCGACGTACATTACAATGGTTTAGTATATGGCGATCTTCCAATTCCTTTCACTGTGAAAGTACGTGCTCAATTATTGCGTGACACTGGGGCAGCCATTACTCCACTAGCAGCATGGTTGATTATTCAAGGCATTGAAACATTGTCCTTGCGTGTAGAACGCCATGTAGAAAACACTCGTAAAGTAGTAGATTTCTTGGTAAACCATCCAAAAATTGCTTATGTAAATTATCCTGAATTGCCAAACAGCCCATATAAAGCGTTGGCTGACAAATACTTCCCAAATGGTGTTGGCGCAGTGTTTACATTTGGTGTGAAAGGTGGCAAAGAGGAAGGTATCAAATTCGTTGATGCTCTTGAAATCTTCTCTAACCTTGCAAACGTGGCGGATGCTAAATCCTTGGTTATCCACCCAGCAAGTACAACACATGCCCAATTGAGCCCTGAGGAACAATTGACAGCAGGTGTAAAGCCAGAACAATTACGTGTATCTATCGGTATTGAAAATGTAGAGGATATCATTGCTGACTTAGCACAAGCCTTGGATAAACTGTAAGATATAGCAATTATATAATAGAATATAAGAGAACTCACAATAGTGGGTTCTCTTTTTGTTGTACAGTAAAAGCGAGTCTCCTAATTGTATTTCATAGTGATTATGAAAGTATCGTCGGAACTAGTGACGATATATATGAATAGTAGTTTGGGTATATACAATATAAGCTATGGTATACTAGATATATAGTTATATTAGATAAAACCACGATGATACGGTAATAACCTATTAGGTGGTTATCTAGATGTCGGAGAAGGAGTCAACTATAGACATGTATAGAAATTGCATAGGATGTATAGAGGCGCAGATAAGAAAGGAAATCAACGAATGAAAAGTAAACTAGTTGGAAATATATGGTGGAAAGTTGTGGTATGTGGCATGGCGATGGCCACTTTCACAGGGGCTGTAGGTGTGGCAGAAGATTTAGAGGCAAAACCTAAGGTTACATTCATAGAACCGCAAGGAATACCAGTAGGTATGTCCGTTCCTGCAGGGGATCACTATACAGACAGTAGTCTACTTGCAAAGGGTAAGGGAATAGAAAATATACCGAACCATACGTATATTAGTAGTCGGGCAGGGCATTTCCGTTTTTCCATACCTTGGGATGTACAAAGTCTTACTTGGATTGATAAGGTAGTACCTACAGACAGTGGGCATGTGGTGGGGGTTCTGCTGCAACTAGACAAAGATGTGAATATGATGGTCACACGTAGAGATAATGTACCGCCGAAAGGGGTATCTCAAGAACAGTGGAATACTACCTGGTATGACCAACCTATCCAAGGTATGACAGATGCGGAGTACATGGAGATTTGGCGTCAAAAAAATCCACATACCTTTAAAAAGCACACAGTATCTGAAGGAGGTCTTCTATCTCGAGAAGATATGACAGCGGTTCGCTGGGATAGATTTGAACAGCCCACACAGGATGGACCCTATGTAAGGTTCACCATCGATATGATTATGAAAGAGGATCCTACGCATCGATACTTGATGGAAGTAGAATATGATGATATTCATAGATATGATTTGCAGACCTTGTTGCACTTATTAGATGATTTTGTGTATATGGGAAATGATGAAAGTAAAGAAATAACATGTTCTCATCGATTAAGTAAAGATCCATCTAGCCTGCATGATCAACTTCCCAAAGAACTTGTTTCAGGGAATTCTATGTTAGCTTCAGATGTAACTACCCTTGAAGGCCTATACCATGAAGAATTAGTACAAGGCAAGCCATCGAAGCGTATACAGAAAGAAATACGAATTACTGATGAGGGGATTACCTCTCAATCCACTTGGGATGATAACATTATAACTGAGGCTAGGATTCTCAGGTCTGGACAGATAGGACTAGAGAGAAAGTAAAAAGTTGGTGTCATTTTTGATAGAGATTGAATATGATGATATTCATAGATATGATCTGCAGACTTTGTTGCACTTATTAGATAATTTTGTGTATACAGGGACTGATGAAAGTTGAGGAGCATCCGTCTCATCACTGTAGAACAGCATTTTAGAAAACCATCGTATCAGATATGCTCTTGATTTATGAATTTTGCCTATATATAATGTGAGTAGAGCAGTTCGGTTATATACTTTTGAAATGAGGTGTATAGAGATGGGGACGCATTTACAATCAATGGAATCTATGCCAGAGTATGAAGAGTTTTGTATTTGTTTAGGTAGAAAAATTGCTTGGGTCAGACGTTGTCAGGGACTTTCACAAAAAGAGTTATCTAAACGATGTGGTATTAGTCCAAGTTATTTAGCAAAAATTGAAGGCGCTAAAGGTTCCTTAGGGACATCTGTGCAGGTATTGTATTTGATCGCCAAGACTTTGCAGGTTGATGTGGCAACTTTGGTGTGTCATGATGAAATCGATCACCAGCGGGTACGGATGTATAAGATTAAGCAACGAGTCATGGGATATGAATCGAATCAGTTGCACTAACTGGATGGAAACTAGTTTGTGTTCTTAGATATCTAATTGATAATATAATTATTATCAAAAACTATATTGAGAAGTAATAATTGAGAATATAGGCGTCTATAGTTATTTTTTGTATATATAGCTAAATACAAATGATAAATTCTATCAAATAGCGTAATATATAGGTTCAGCGATACAAAAAATGCAACATCAATTGTAAAAATTGGATACAAAAAGTATAGACAAGTATTTGACAAGACTAAAAAAACGTGCAATAATGAGAATATAAAAAAGGTAAGTACCTTAGTTAAATGATAATCATAAAGTTAGCGAATTCTATTTTTTTATGGAGGTGTCTCATGCGCGTTATTGGTGATGCATGCATTAAATGTGGTTCTTGTGCTTCTGTTTGTCCAGTAGGAGCAATTGCTGAAGGCGAAGTTAAATACGAAATCAACGATACTTGTATCGATTGCGGTTCTTGCGAATCTGTTTGCCCAGTAGCAACAATCACAGCTGAATAATTCAAGCAAATAACAAACCCCGTGAACATGCGTGTTCACGGGGTTTTCTCATTTTTGATTTACTCTAATTTCATGCATTTTCGAGACGGTTGCTCAACCGTTGCTCAACCTTTTTGAGCTCCTCATCATATTACTCATTTTGCTTGTGTATGATTCTGTCAAAATCAGAGAATACTTTCTGCGTGCGATTAAATTCTTTATATTCAGTAACTGCTTTCTTATCAGCTTGTAATTTTGAAATATGACCTTTATTAGTGAGCACTTCGTATTCGTTGAAAGATAGGAATTTATCTACGCTTTCAGCGAAGGCTTTCATGGTGAAAGTATGTTTCCGTTCGATGATGCCTTCGATGTAATCAAAGAAGGCAGAAACAGTTCGTTCTAGTTTGCGTATTTCGTCGGCTGTTAAATAATTTTTTGCGATAGTTACATCAGATTTATGAATACGCCCATGAGGGGAGCTTTTCCAAGTTTGCAATCCCATGTGTGGTTTATCTCTATCAGCGGTATCATAAATAATTTCCGCCGCAGTTTTGCCTGTGATGGCATAATGGAATTTATTTTGCACCATCGCGTAAAATTGGCGAGTGAAAGGATCCTGTACATCGTAGTCAATAGAGCATTCTGCGAATATATCTGTAATTTGTTGATAAATTTGACGTTCGCTAGCTCGAATGGATTGAACTCTACGTAAAAGTTCTTTAAAATAGTTTTGACCGAATGGAGTACCATTCTTCAACATATCGTCATTGAGGGCAAACCCTTTCACAATATACTCACGTAATACCTTTGTAGCCCAAATGCGGAATTGTGTAGCCTCCTTGGAGTTTACACGGTATCCAACAGCGATAATGGCGTCGAGGTTGTAGAAGTTAGTGCTATAGATTTTTCCATCTCTGGCAGTTATTTCCATTTTGGAAATAACTGAATCTTCTGAGAGCTCTTGTTCAGCAAAGATATTTTTTAAATGCTTGTTGATAGCTGGTACTTGGACGGAAAATAACGTCGCCATATCTTTTTGTGTCATCCAAAATGTTTCGTCTTTAAATAAGACGTTAGTTGAAATATTTTTTTCTCCTGATTGGTAGATAATCACATCACCTTGTAAAGCAGAATCGATAGGAATCATGGTAGGCCTCCTTAGTGTCATGGACTGCTCTTTCTCTTACTTATATTACATCTTATCAGAGGGGCAAAGTCAAGAAGAGATGGGATAGTATTTATATAGAGTCAGAGATATCTAAAGTATTAGGGGTAGAGTGATATTGAAAATCTATTAAATCTATGGGATAATAGAATAAATAAAAAATTGCTGTTGGTCTACTGGCACGACGATAACATATAAACAAACACTTAAGTGTTAAAGCAGTGTTAAAACAAACAGTAAAATGAGTAGTAAGGTTACATATTATAATTCATAAGGAGATACGATGGAACGCATTTTTAAACTACAAAATTTGAAATGTGCCAATTGCGCTAGCGTGATTGAAGCAAAATTAAATCAACTAGAATCTGTGTCAGCAGCAACTTTCACGCTTGGCACACAGCAATTGCGTATTACCTCTAGTATAGAAGATACAGATATGTTACGAGATCAAATCCAAGCGGTGTGCGATGCTACGGAAGATGGTGTAGTAGTGGTACCATTTGTGCGAGCACCTAAAAAAGCACAACAAGTAGAGGATGACCATGAGCATAATTCTAGTTTAGCGGGGATTATTATAGGCGCTATCGTGATAGTGGTAGCAGAGTTTACAAATTGGGTGCCAGAGCAATATCTGACTCCATTATTAATTGTAACCTTTGTTATATTAGGTTGGCGCATTGCATGGGCAGCGATTAAAAATGTTATGAAAGGTAAATTATTCGATGAAAACTTCTTGATGTCTGTTGCTACTATTGGTGCGTTAATCATTGGTGAATATGTAGAGGCTGTTTGGGTTATGTTGTTCTTCCAAGTAGGGATTTATTTTGAGGAACGTGCTACAGAACGCAGTCGTAATGCGGTTATGGATGCAGTGGATCTTCGTCCAGAAGAAGTGCGTTTAATCGTTTGTGATGGTAGCGTGCAGGTGGTGAATCCAGAAGATGTACAAGTAGGGTCTCATATCGAAATTCGTCCTGGTGATCGTATTCCATTGGATGGCCGTATAGTAGAAGGTACTACGCGTATCGATACAGCAGCGGTAACTGGTGAACCAGTTCCAGTGAGCGCTACCGTAGGTACAGAAGTGATGTCTGGGTGCATCAATGTGGATGGGCGTATTGTCTTAGAAGTAACGCATGAATTAAAAGATTCCATGGTTATGCGCATTCTTGATGCTGTAGAACATGCAGCGGCATCGAAACCAAAGATTGATCGTTTCATTACTCGTTTCTCTCGCGTATATACGCCAATTGTAGTGGCATTGGCGATTATCGTTGCCGTAGTACCTCCTCTATTCACAGGAGAATGGCAATATTGGATTTATACAGCTTTAACGTTTTTAGTAGTATCTTGCCCATGTGCTCTTGCATTGTCTGTGCCTTTGGCATTCTTCTCTGGTATCGGTGCTGGCTCTAAACAAGGTATCTTGTTCAAAGGTGGTAAAGCGATCGAGGCTATGAACCGAGTGAAAGCAATTGCTTTCGACAAAACTGGTACTATCACAACAGGCACTTTCAACGTACAAACAGTAGAAGTAGCTGGTACTTATACAGATAATGAAGTGTTGCAATATGCAGCGGCTCTAGAAGCTGGTTCTACACACCCGATTGCTATGTCCATTGTAGAAGAAGTACAGCGTAGAGGAGTAGAGTTTAATACGGCTAAGGATGTAAAAGAAATCTCTGGTCATGGTATGGTAGGCATTGTAGAAGGCCATACCGTATTGGTTGGTAATGGTCGTTTATTAGAAACAGAACATGTAACGGTACCAACCATTGAACATGTATATGGTAGTGAAGTGTTCGTAGCTATTGATGGTCAATATGTAGGTCGTATCGTCATTGCCGATGCTGTGAAAGCGGATTCTAAAGAGGCTATCCGCCGCATGAATGGCAAAGGATATCATACAGTGATGCTCACAGGTGATGTACAAGCTAGTGCGAATCACATTGCCCAAGAAGTAGGTATCCAAGGTGTGCGTGCCGAGCTATTACCACAAGATAAACTGGAGGTTGTCCAATCTCTTCGTAATGACTATGGCTCTGTTATGTTCGTAGGTGATGGTATCAATGATGCACCTGTATTGACAGGTGCTGATGTAGGTGGTGCTATGGGTAGTGGTGCAGACTCTGCCATCGAAGCAGCAGACGTGGTATATATGAACTCCAACCTAGATTCTGTATGGCGTTCCTTAAGTATTGCAGAACGTACCTTGTCCATTGCATGGCAAAATATTTTCTTCGCCATTGCTGTAAAAATTATCGTTATGGTGGCTGGTGTATTTGGCTTTGCAAATATGTGGGTGGCAGTTTTTGCAGATACAGGGGTATCCATTCTTTGTATCTTTAACTCTGTCCGTATTTTCTACAGTAAATAGTATAAGTCCTCCTGCTAGCATGTATGCCCAACTATGTAGCAGGAGGCATTGTGATATCTTCCCTACTTGTAGTTATACAAGATATATATCACTACATAACAACTATACAGCGAAGAGGACTTGGCCATTAGGCTAAGTCCTCTTTGTCGTGTAGGGAGATAGTCTACCAACTCATTTTGTCCTATAACCCTGAAAGCCAGCAGAACATAGGGACTGCTGGCTTTTGTGTATAGATCTACTTGTGTTGCTTTAGAAGTAATTTATCGTTTTGTGTCATCCAAAATGTTTCGTCTTTAAATAGAACATTGGTAGAAATATTTTCTTCTCCTGATTGGTAGATGATTACATCACCATGTAAAGCAGAGTCGATAGGAATCATGTTAGGCCTCCTTAGTGTTATGTACTGCTCTTTCTTTTTCTTATATTACATCTTATCAGAGGGGCAAAGTAAAGAAGAAATGGGATAACATTTATATAGAGGCAGAGATATCTAAAATATTAGGGGTAAAGTGATATTGAAAATCTATTAAATCTATGAGATAATAGAATAAATAAAAAATCGCTGTGGTCTACTGGCACGACGATAACATATTGTTATAAAGATGCGGTTCGAATCCGCATACAGCGCTCTAAGTACTAGGGTGCTTTTTTATTATCGAAATGAGATAAAACTAGGGATATAAAAAAATAAATAAATATGTAATCACATGTTGACAAAATAGAATTTTGTAGATATAATGAATGTATGAATGAATACTCAAGTATAAAATATATGTAATATATCAATAAAAAGGAGTTACTATGGAACGCATTTTTACATTACAAAATTTGAACTGTGCAAATTGCGCTAGTGTCATTGAAGAAAAATTAATTCAACTAGAATCTGTGTCGGCAGCGACTTTCACAATTGGTACGAAACAATTGCGAATTACCTCTACTTTAGAAGATATGGGTGCTTTGCAAGAACAAATTCAAGCGGTTTGTGATGCTACAGAAGATGGTGTTGTGGTGGTACCATTTGTACGAGCTGCGAAAAAAGCGAAGCAAGATGATCATGACCATGAACACAATGCAAGTTTATCTGCCATAATCGTTGGTGCTATCGTGATGGCAGTGGCAGAGCTTACGAATTGGGTACCAGAACAATATATGACTCCATTGTTAATCGTAACATTTGTTGTATTAGGATGGCGTATTGTATGGGCAGCTGTTAAAAATGGTATGAAAGGTAAATTCTTTGACGAGAATTTCTTGATGTCTATTGCTACTATCGGTGCTTTAATCATCGGTGAATATGCAGAGGCTGTAGGTGTTATGTTGTTCTTCCAAGTAGGGATTTATTTTGAAGAACGTGCTACAGAGCGCAGCCGTAATGCGGTCATGGATGCAGTGGATCTTCGTCCAGAAGAAGTACGTTTAATCGCTGGTGACGGTAGCGTACAAGTTGTAAATCCAGAAGATGTACAAGTAGGATCTCATATCGAAATTCGTCCTGGCGATCGTATTCCATTGGATGGCCGTGTAGTAGAAGGTACCACACGTATCGATACAGCAGCGGTGACAGGGGAACCTGTTCCTGTAAGTGCTACGGTAGGTACAGAAGTGATGTCTGGTTGTATCAACGTGGATGGTCGCATTGTCTTAGAAGTGACTCACGAATTAAAAGATTCCATGGTTATGCGCATTTTAGATGCTGTGGAAAACGCAGCAGCATCCAAGCCAAAAATCGACCGATTCATTACTCGTTTCTCTCGCGTATATACGCCAATCGTAGTGGCATTGGCAATTATCGTTGCCATAGTACCTCCTCTATTCACAGGAGAATGGCAATATTGGATTTATACAGCTTTAACATTCTTAGTAGTATCTTGTCCATGCGCTTTAGTATTATCTGTGCCATTGGCATTCTTCTCTGGTATTGGTGCTGGTTCTCGACAAGGTATCTTATTTAAAGGTGGTAAAGCAATCGAGGCTATGAGCCGTGTGAAAGCGATTGCATTTGATAAAACTGGTACTATCACAACAGGTACTTTCAACGTACAAACAGTAGAAGTAGCTAGTGGCTATACAGAAAACGAAGTGTTGCAATATGCAGCAGCCTTAGAAGCCGTATCTACACACCCAATTGCGATGTCTATCGTAGAAGAAGTACAACGTAGAGGGGTAGAGTTTACTACGGCCAAGGATGTAAAAGAAATTTCCGGTCACGGCATGGTAGGCACCGTAGAAGGTCATACTGTATTAGTCGGCAATGGTCGTTTGTTGGCGAAAGAAAATATTGCAACCCCATTGATTGATTATGTGTATGGTAGTGAAGTATTCGTAGCTGTTGATGGTCAATACGTAGGCCGTATCATCATCGCTGACGCTTTAAAAGCTGATTCTAAGGAAGCCATTCGTCGCATGAACGGCAAAGGATATCAAACAGTGATGCTTACAGGTGATGTGGCAGCTAGTGCAAAGTATATTGCTCAACAAGTAGGTATCCAAGGAGTACGTGCTGAGTTATTACCACAAGATAAATTAGAAGTGGTACAGTCTCTACGTAATGATCATGGTTCTGTTATGTTCGTAGGTGATGGCATCAACGATGCGCCTGTATTGACAGGTGCTGATGTAGGTGGTGCTATGGGTAGTGGTGCAGATTCTGCCATCGAAGCAGCAGACGTGGTGTACATGAACTCTAACCTAGATTCTGTATGGCGTTCCTTAAGTATTGCGGATCGTACTTTGTCTATTGCATGGCAAAATATATTCTTCGCTATTGCAGTAAAAATCATCGTTATGGTAGCAGGTGTATTTGGTTTTGCTAATATGTGGGTAGCTATCTTTGCAGATACAGGGGTATCCATTCTTTGTATCTTGAACTCTATCCGTATATTCTACAGCAAATAACATACGTCCTCCTGCTAGCATGTACGCCCAACTATGTAGCAGGAGGTATTGTGATATCTTCCCTACTTGTAGTCATACAAGGTATATATCACTACATAACAACTATACAGCAAAAAGGACTTGGTATTAGGCCAGGTCCTTTTTGTTGTACATGGGTATCGTATTTACTCCTATACATTGATTGAGTGGAAACAGTAAAAGATTGTTAGAAACTTTCACGAGAAATCATAAAAAAATTGACGAATCGGCCTCGATTGATTAAGATAAAGGATAGAGTTATTAAGACGTTAAGGAGGTGTCACATGTTAACGGTACACAAACACGTAGAGGGGGAATTATTTACAGATTCCACTGTACAAGATGCTACAAAAGGTTCATGGATAAATTTGGTGAACCCAGACCCCGATGAGTTGGCTATCGTCAATATGATGACACAGATTCCAACGGACGTACTGAAAGCAGCTTTGGATACGGAAGAACGGTCTCACGTAGAAATTGAAGATGAATACATTTTCGTCGTTATTAACATTCCAGTACTGCGTGGTTCTGATGTATATGATGCAGTACCTTTGGGTGTATTTGTGACAGAAGATTTCTTTATTACCATCTGTTTAGAAGAAGCAGAAGTGCTATATCCGTTCTTGAGCAATCAAATGCCAACCTTCTATACTTTTAAAAAGACAAGATTTCTGTTCCAAATCATGTATCGCACAGCGGTACTATATTTGCGATATTTACAACAAATTGACCGCCGTACGGATGACATTGAAAAAACATTACGACATACGACACGGAATAAAGATTTGTTTCAATTGTTGGAATTACAAAAATCCATGACCTATTTTACCTCCGCACTGCGTGGTAATGGTACGGTAATGGAACGGATTTTACGCATTCGCCGCCATGATGATGTGCGATACTTATTAAAAATCTATGAAGAAGATGAGGATCTATTAGAAGATGTGATCATTGAGAACAAGCAGGCTGTGGAAATGGTTGAAATGTATTCTAATATTTTGATGAATATGATGAATGCCTTTACATCCATTATTTCTAACAATTTAAACTTAGTTATGAAATTATTGGCAGCCATGACAATTATGTTGGCTGTACCAACGGCCATCTTTAGCTTGTGGGGTATCAATGTACCGGTGCCATTTGCTGATATGGAATATGGCTTTGAGTATGTGATTGGTATTGGTATAAGCTTTGCAGCCCTGGCAGGCTATTGGCTTTGGAAAAACGATTTCTTTTAATTGCATAGTAAAATGGAACACACCTAAGGGGGCTCCCGGGGGTGTGTTTTCTTATGTCACGATTCAGGTTAATTATGAAAGTTTCTTATATCTATCTTTAAAAGTCATGAATATTATACAAAATGAATAAAATTACTATATAGATATTTTTTCAATTTGTGTAAAAACAATGATTTAAAATGATATAAATCACAGATAAATAGCTAGAAATGTACACTTTCAAACAAATATGCATTCCATGTCTTGCGATATTCGCATTTGTCATTTGACAATTTTGATAAAAGAATTTAACATATTTATGTAATATCTATATTTAGAATTTGGGCGTAGATATTGACTACGAATACCTTAAATAAGGGAAGAATATTTTGGGGGAGATATTGCTAAAAGTTGTATAGGGTTATGGGCAAGATGGAGCAAGATTGTCTAAACTATAGCCCTTGCTAACTTAATGTAGATCCACCCAAAGGGTGGTTTTTTCTTTTGGGTATTTATTGAAAATATGAATGCATGCTCACTAATTTTAAGGGAAGGATGTGGATGATTGAAAACTATACTAAGTAAGGTGTCACAATTGCTAATTACATTAATTGGTGTTACGTTTCTGACGTTTTGCTTGACCTACATTGCTCCTGGGGATCCAGCTTTGATGGTGTTAGAAGCAGGGGACACTATTGTGTCGCAGGAAATGATTGAGGCTACACGAAAAGAGATGGGCTTAGATAGGCCATTTATGGAACAGTATGTGCACTGGGTAGCAGGTGCCGTACAAGGTGACTTGGGGATTTCCTATTCAGGGAAAAAACCAGTGACCGACAAATTATTAGAAGGCTTGGGCGCTACGGCTTTATTAGCAGTGTCAGCCTTTGCACTAAATGTACTCATTTCCATACCAATGGGGATTTATTCGGCTGTGAAAGCCAATAAACTGCCAGACTTTATCATTCGATTCTTTGCTTTTGTGAATGTATCAATGCCTAGTTTCTGGTTAGGCATGATTCTGCTGTACATCTTCGGTTTTAAATTGCACTTGGTGCCGATTGCTACGTCGGCAATCAGTTTTAAAGCTTTGATTTTACCGGCTATCACATTGGCTTGCGTTATGTCTGCAAAGTTTACGCGCCAAGTGCGGACTGTCATCATTGAAGAATTGCATCAAGATTATGTGATGGGGGCTCGTGCACGTGGTATGAGTGAATCTCAAATTTTGTGGAAACATGTATTGCCCAATGCTATATTACCATTGATAACGATCATGGGTATGCATGTCGGTTGGCTCTTGGCAGGGGCTGCGGTGATTGAAATCGTATTCGCTTGGCCAGGGATGGGTAAAATGGCAGTCTATTCCATTGCCATGCGTGACTATCCGTTGATTGAAGGCTTCGTATTATGGGTAGCTCTCATTTATACAGCCGTCAACTTCTTAGTAGATTTGTCCTACTCTATATTAGATCCACGGTTGAAAGGGAGGGGATAAGATGAAAGAATTTATTTTGCAACACAAACGCTTTTCTTTCTACTCCCTCTTAGTGGCTATCGTAGTAGGAATTGCTATATTTGCTCCCTATATCACACCACATGATGCGTTCAATGCAGATATGTCAAAAGCTTTCTTAAAGCCCTCTGCGGAACATCTGATGGGGACAGATAAATTAGGGCGTGACACGTTCTCCCGTATCATTTATGGTACACAAACTTCCTTGTTCATGACAATGATTCTAGTAATTCTAACAGCCATTGTTGGTACAGTAGTGGGAATTTTGTCTGGATTTTTTGGAGGTAAAGTAGAGCTTGTATTGATGCGCTTTACAGATATTATGTTATCCTTTCCAGGGGTGGTATTGGCCATTGCCATTGCCGGCATTATGGGTGGTAGCGCCATCAATGCTATCTTGGCTCTCGTGGTGGTGAGCTGGGCGAAATATGCACGAATGACCCGTTCTGCCGTGATCAAACTTCGCCATAACGATTTTATTGCGGCAGCCAGAGTGAATGGAACAAAACAAATGACCATTTTATGGCGCCATATTTTACCGAATGTTCTGCCTCTGATTGTTATCACAGGGGCTATGGATATTGGGACTATGATGATGGAAGTTGCGGGACTTTCCTTCTTGGGCTTTGGGGCACAGCCTCCGACGCCAGAATGGGGTTTAATGCTCAATGAGAACCGTCAATATATTTTATCGTCACCAGAATTGATGTTATATCCAGGGATGGCCATTTTCATTGTGGTGACCATCTTCAATTTATGGGGCGATTCGCTGCGGGATATCTTAGATCCACGTAGTAAAGATTCACATTAATGTGTTAGTAGTTAAGTTTTATAGAAAGGAACTTAAGATGAAACAAAGTTGGAAAAAATGGCTTCGTAATGCTACATTTGGTGTTATGGCAGTAGCGGCGTTAGGTGTGATGGCAGGTTGTGGTAACGACAATGCGGCACCAGCTGACAAAAGTGTGTTAAAATTTGGGGTTACAAACTTCGCAGACACATTGGAGACAACACAAAACTACTTCGGTTGGACAGTTATGCGTTACGGTATTGGTGAAACATTAGTTAAATTCGATGAAAAAATGAATACACAACCTTGGTTGGCGGAAAGCTGGTCTGTATCTGACGATAAAATGACTTGGACTTTTAAAATCAACGACAAAGCTAAATTCTCCAATGGCAATAAAGTGACTGCTGAAGCGGTAAAAGCATCCATTGAGCGTTCGTTTGAGAAAAATAAACGTGCTTTTACATTCTTCCAATACACAGATATCAAAGCAGAAGGTCAAAACTTGATTATCACTACTGATAAAGCCTATCCAAATGTGCCTGGTTTCTTGGCTGACCCATTATTTATCATCGTAGATGTGTCCGCTGAAAAAGCTGGCCGTAACTTCGCGAAAGAAGGTCCTATCGGTACTGGCCCATACAAAGTGAAATCCTTCACTAAAGAAAAAGCAGTGGTAGAGGCTAACGAAAACTACTGGGATGGGGAAGTTCCTTTCAAAACGGTAGAATTCCCATCCATCGATGACCCTACAACTCGTGCCTTAGCATTGCAAAACGGCGACGTAGATGTGGCAGTTAACATCGCTGCTGGCGACATTGAAACTTTGCGTAATGACAGCAAATTCAACGTAGAAGAAATGGCATCCTTGCGTACAGTATTAGCTCGTATTAACCAAAAAGGTGTATTAGGTGATCCAAAAGTGCGTGCTGCCTTTATCAGTGGTACTGACCGTAAATCCTACAACGAAGTATTGCTGAAAGGTACGTTCATTCCTGGTAAAGCTCCAATTCCACCAAGCTTGGATTATGGTTTCGATGAGTTGAAAGACCCTAATGCATACAATCCTGAACGTTCCAAACAATTGTTGGCAGAAGCTGGCTGGAAAGATACTAATGGAGACGGTTATGTAGATAAAGACGGCAAAAACTTAGAAGTACGTTTCGTAGTTTACAACAGTCGTCAAGAGCTTCCAATCTATGCAGAAGGCGTTCAATCCGATATGAAAAAAATCGGTATTAAAGTAAATATTGAAACTGTTGACTATAATTTACTAGATAAAATGGGTATCGATGGCGACTATGACTTGTTGATTTCCAACACCATAACAGCGAACACTGGTGACCCAGAAATCTTCTTGAAATGGTACTGGAAAACTAACTTGAATGGTGAAAACCCTCAAAATGGTTCTGGTTACAGCAATCCTAAATTCGATGCCATCATGGATCAATTAGCAGTTGAATTCGACAAATCTAAACGTCGAAGCTTAATTATCGAAGCACAACAAATCTTATTGGATGATGGTGCGGCATTGTTCTTAGGTTACGCTAAAGCAAATATTGTCAATAAAAATTGGTTAACAAATGTAGTGATGTACCCAACAGACTACTACTGGTTGACGAAAAATATTAAACCAGCAAAATAATCCTTTGTAGATGTCCGCAACAATCGGGAGGCACTGTGCCTCCCCTTGTTGCATGTAGCAGTAACTTTCAGTACCATACTCACGAAATAGTCAGAAAGGATCTATATGTTACTTAGTATTAAAAATTTAGCCGTTACCTACGGAAATAATTCAAATCCTACGATTGCAGGGGTTAACTTAGATCTAGCAGAAGGGGAGATAGTTTCCATTGTGGGGGAGTCCGGCAGTGGTAAGACAACGGTCATCCGTGCATTGCTAGGTGTATTACCAAATACAGGTCGTGTGTCTGAAGGGAGTATTACCTTTGATGGGCAAGACTTATTAGGGTTTTCCACAAAGGATTGGTTGGATTTGCGGGGCAATCACATTGCTATGATTTTCCAAGATAGTGGCAATATGATGAATCCTATCCAAACGATTGGCAAACAATTTGTAGAGTTCATTCAATTGCATAGCACGATGTCTAAACAAGAGGCAGAGGCAAAAGCTATCGAAATGTTGGCGCTCACCAATTTGCCACATCCTGAGGCCATCATGAAGTCCTATCCATTTGAACTCAGTGGTGGTATGCGCCAACGTGTTGGGATTGCCATGGCCATCACATTCTCTCCTAAGTTATTATTGGGAGATGAACCTACATCAGCCCTAGATGTAACAACACAAGCGCAAATTGTAGAAGAATTATTGCGCATTAACCGTGAAAATAAAACTTCCATGATTATTGTCACTCATAATATTGGCGTAGCAGCTCATATGTCTGATAAAATCATGGTGATGAAACAAGGGGCTGTGGTGGAATATGGTCCAGCTGAGGAAATCATTCGCAACCCACAAGCGGAGTATACGAAACAATTACTCAATGCTGTGCCAGAAATTGGAGGAAAACGCTATGTCTGAGATTATTATGCAAATTCAAGATATTGTGAAAGAATTTCCTCTCGCTGACGGTTCTACCTTGCGTGCATGTAATGGCATTTCTATCGATGTAGAGCGAGGCGAAACCTTAGCTATCGTAGGGGAGTCTGGCTGTGGTAAGTCCACCTTGGTGAAAACAATCATGAACATGCATGAACCTACCTCGGGAGCAGTGATTTTCCGTGGCAAGGATATTACGAAATTGAAAGGCGAAGAAAAACGCCAAAATTATCGTCATATCCAAATGGTATTCCAAGATCCAACAGCGGCCTTCAATCCGAAGATGAAAGTGCGTGACATCATTTGTGAACCATTGCGTAACTTTGATCTCATTAGCAAAGCAGATGTAGATGCGAAAGCTAGAGAATTGTTAAAAATGGTAGATTTACCAGAAGATTTTGCAGACCGATATCCGAATAATATGAGTGGCGGACAACGGCAACGTGTGGCTATTGCTAGAGCCTTAGCATTAGAACCAGAAATTATCGTTTGCGATGAGGCCACGAGTGCTCTAGATGTATCTGTACAAGATACAATCATCGAACTATTGGTACGGCTACAAAAAGAAAAAGGCATTACCTACCTATTTATTTGCCATGATTTGGCATTAGTCCATTTATTCTGCCACAAAGTTGTGGTTATGTATAAAGGGGAAGTGGTAGAACGCCTGAATGGAGATGCCTTAGCAGAGGCGCAACATCCGTATACAAAACAATTATTAAGCGCGGTTTATAATTTAGAGCGCTAATCAGTTGGTGACGGCAGGATTCAACAACTGAATAGATTGTTTTGCAAAGTTGTATAAAATCTATGAATAATGGATATTTGTTATACGTGAACACGTTTTGATAAAATGATTATATCGAATGGTGTTAGAATAGAATGTTTCAAGGGGAGCACCGTAAGGGGCTCTCTTTTTATGAGGGTACTATGGAAGAACGATTAACCTATAAAGACTATTTAAAAGTGACAATTCCATTTATGATTTCTACGGTAACCCAACCTCTATTAGGGGCAGCGAATACGTCGATTATGGGGCACATGGATAATGCTATGTATATCGCAGCGGTGGCGCTAGGCGTAATCTTTTTCAACAATATGTATTGGCTCTTTGGCTTTTTGAGGGTAGCCACCACGGTGTTTTCTGCACAGGCTTTGGGAGAACAATCGAAGGAAAGTACATCTCTCAGCTTCTTTCGGCCTCTTATCATTGCCTTACTCATTAGTACAGGATTTCTCATTGGTTATCCTTGGATATTCGATTACTATGCAAGCTTTATGCATCCCGACCCAAAGGTCATTGCGTTGATGGCAGACTACACAGATATTTTAATCTGGGGAGCTCCCTTTGTATTGGTGAACTATGTTACCTTAGGCTGGCTTATGGGACAGATGATGATTCGCGCCACTATGATTATGCAAATCTCCATGAATGTGTTGAATATTGGTTTGTCCTTCCTTTTCGTATTTGGCTTTGACTTTGGAGTAAAGGGGGTGGCTTGGGCCTCTTTGATTTCCCAAATCTATGCGTTCTTAGTAGGCCTAGGTGCTATGTACTTAGTTCGTGAACGGTTAGACCTAACACCCCATATATGGAATACCTTAAAACGAGTGAAACCCTTCCTATCTATCATGAAAGTCAACACAGACCTTATGCTTCGTACATTTTGTTTGTTGACTATCAACAATTTGTTTGCCAAAGCAGGCAGTGCTATGGGCAGTGATGTATTAGCGACGAATGCGGTGATTTTGGAGATTATCTTTATCATGGCATACTTCACAGATGGACAGGCGAACGGAGTCAGCGTATTTACTGGAAAAGCATTTGGAAAACGTGACTTGGTGCTTTGGAAAGATACGTTGAAGATTTCCCTGCAATGCTTAGCGGTATATGTGGTTATTGTAGAAATCGTGCTGGGATTATTCCGTAATGATATCATTATGGTTATGACCTCAGTACCAGAGATTTACACGATGGCCTTGGAATATTCCCATTATCTATTGCTCTATCCTATCTGTGCGGCAGTAGGATTATTATTATATGGTATGTATAATGGCATCGGTCAGACCGCATCTATCCGGAATATGATGTTCATTGCAGTGGTCTTCTTTGTAGGCATGCAAGAATTACTGATCCCTCCATTCGGTAATGACGGCATATGGATGACCTATGTGCTCACGTACCTATTAGAATCTATCATTTTAGTGCTGTTCCTTCCATTGGCAAAAAAACGGTTTTCCTTGGCGGTCTAATATGTTTCTAATGAAAATTGTTGTTTTACAAAATAGCGTAATCGATAGTAGATGGATGTTTTACATTCTAGTCGGCACAACAATATGCCATAAAGAATATCTTAATGACAATTAAAAACATATACAGTTGATATTACTACAAAAAGGCGTTACCGATGAGCGAATTTGCTTAAGGTAGCGCCTTGTTGCGTTTGTTTATGGTATTAATGTTGATGTTCCAAAATCAATGGTTCTGTAATATGGTAAAAGTATCGTGACATGTCTTCAATGGAATACTCTCGACCAGTTTCCAGCCACCAAAGAACCATTTCTACAAAAGATCCTGCAATGTGATTAGAGATAAAATCATGAGGGATATTGTTGTGTGGACAAGTTTGATTGTTTAAGAAATGACTTTGGATGAGTTCTTTCAGACTGCTCTTGAAATGACGTAGGAAGAGTTCGTTACTTTCACAGGAAAGAAGACCCAAAATATTATTATCGTTGTCCTCTAAATGCTGCAAGATATGGAGGAAGATAGCTTCCTTGATGTGGCTGTTTTTATATAAGCCATGAGCATGGGAGAAGTCTGATGCGGTGTCGATAATATGAGAGAATAATTCGTGACAGAGCGCTTCTAATAGATCTTCTTTTGTTTCAAAGTGTGCGTAAAATGTACTACGGCCAATGAGGGCTTCATCGATAATGTCTTGCACGATGATAGCATTATAATTTTTATGTTCTAAAAGCCTAACAAAGGCGTCGAAAATAGCTTTTCTAGTTTTCATTTGTCGTTTATCCATAATTCCTCCTTACATATATGAATCAAACAAAATGAGATACTTGTTCAATATAGGATACTTTTCTATATATGTTTCGTAAATAACAAAATAGAAAAAGTGATTCTTGTCAAATCTTTTAATTCCACTATACTAATAGTATATCATAAGTGACAAAGTGTTTCATATCTTTGTTATTATGAAAGATAGTTTAGATTTTTAACTGAGAGCATCTACTACAAAGACTGGGTGCAGTGGTGACTTTCAGCCATATAAAGTAAGAGATTAGAGAGGATGTGTTCTTATGTTAGAACGAATTGATGCGATTATGAGCAGTACTGCTGCAACCGTAATTACAGGAGCCCTGTTTTTAGCCGTTGCACTACATACAACAGTTGATGTGTCTAGTTGGATTCATACATCTTGGACTGCAATTCTGACATACCACGCTGGCTTATAGTTGTAACATGAATTTTCTTGTGGTATACTAATCTTATAATTGAATAAATTCGATATAACACATCGATTCCATGAAAGGAGTATACTATGAAAGAAATTTTAGGCTTCCATTTACATCATTGTCCATATTGCGCTAACGCATTCCGCGCTATCGAAGAATTGCAAGCAGAAAACCCTGCGTTCAAAGAAATCAAAATTAACTGGGTAGAAGATCAAGATGCTGTAGAATTGTTCAAAACACATCCATACGAATACTATCCAAATTTGTGGTTTGATTTGGATAAACAATATGAAGCACAACCTGGTGAAAGCTACGAACAAACAAAATCTTTAATCAAAGCAGTGTTTGAGAAAGCGATTCAATAATCGATTTTACTTTCATTAAAAATACTATATAATAAAGGCAGATGCTATGATGCATCTGCTTTTTCTTGATGTAATCGCAGATGTTAAAGTCTTGCGTGAGGAGGATATATGTTAAATTTTGTGGCCTTAGATTTTGAAACGGCTAATGAAAGTAAGAATAGTGCTATTTCCTTAGCTGTGGTGACTGTGGAAGATGGACGGATCACAAAACGTGGCTATAGTTTAATCAAGCCCCCAGTGATGCAGTTCAACCAAGAGTTCATTGGTATCCATGGTATCCAACCGGAAGAGGTTCTGAATAAGCCTACCTTTGATCAGTTGTGGCCGGCGATTTATAATAACCATTTAAAAGGTAAACTGTTAGTAGCACACAATGCGAAGTTCGACATCGACGTGTTACGTGCTACCTTGGACCATTACAATATTGAATGGCCTGATTTAGAATATACTTGTACCGTCCGTATAACACGAAAAGTATGGCCTGATTTGGTGAATCATAAATTAAATACATTGGGTGGATTTTTAGGTATCAAATTTAACCATCACAATGCCTTGGACGACTCTGAAGTATGTGCTAAAGTAGCCATTGCAGCAGCGAAAGAAAAAGGTGTAGATTCCATGCGAGGCTTGTTGCATGTCATTAATATGAAAACAGACTCCTTTATCACCGATGAACGACGGGCTCAAATGGAAGTCAAACAAAGCGGCACACAAGATACATTCTTCTAGTGAACTTTAGTATCTATTACATTTAGTCATACTACTAGTAAATTGTATTTGTATATATAAAAGTAAGAAAAATATTTAAAAAATATTTTGTATGATATGGATAGGAGTCCTACAGATATCGAAACGATACATGCCTATGATATAAGAAAAATAGAGGGGAGTTAACTACTAATTATCTTTGGAAGAAAAGATAATAGTAAATATACTACATTATCCCATTCTCCCTCCGAATAAGCCCCCATATGATGTACTCATAATCTATGGAGTACTAAAATTTTATATAAATCGACGCCATAGTAATAAGAAACCGGTGCCATATTCCCCTGAACGAACATTCAGAATGCAGTGAGAGAAGGGGGATGTGGCGCCGGTTTTGTATCTAATAAGAGAAAAATTGTGATAAAAATCATGCTGCTCATCAGACTATGAGTAAATCATATAACTTATTATTTTAATTAAGTATTGAAAAAAATGTTAAAATATGAAAGAATAGGTATGTATAAAAATTATCTTTCATTTTTTAAAGCATATAACTATAGATTGGAGGTATTCCATGTCGGAATTACGATGGAATCCTTTATTGCGGACTTGGACAATGGTCGCTTCAAACCGTAAAGCACGCCCAACGATGCCAAAGGATTGGTGCCCATTCTGCCCAGGTATTAATAAAAAAGTCCCTGCAGATTATGATGTGTTGAAATATGATAACGACTTTCCAGCCTTAACGCAAATGCCAGAGGCTCCTTATGAAGATGGTAATGACTTTTACAAAAGTCAAGAAAACTATGGGAAATGTGAAGTTATCTTATATTCTCCGGAGCATACTGCTAAATTTTACGAATTATCGGAAGATCATATTGTTAAATTACTAAACCTTATTAAAGAGCGTCATAGTGAATTAGCAAAAGATGAAAAAATTAAATATATTTATCCTTTTGAAAATAAAGGGGAAGCTGTAGGTGTGACAATGCCACATCCACATGGTCAATTATATGGCTATTCCTTCGTACCGCAGAAGCTACAAGTGGAGCTAGATAGTGCTAAAGATCATCATCATGAACATGGTGAATGCTTATTCTGTAAAATGAATCAAGTTGAGAAGGAAAAAGATGCTCGCATTGTGGGAGAAAATGACTCTTTCTTAGCTTATATTCCGTTCTTTACAGATTATCCATATGGTGTATTTGTTGTGCCAAAACGTCACATGAATTACATCACAGATTGTACTGAAAAAGAAACCAAAGATTTGGCGCATATGTTAAAAACATTAACGGAAGCCTTCGATCGTTTATTTAATATGCCATTCCCATACATGATGGTATATCATCAAAATCCTGTAAATAGCCCTGAATATGCAGGACATGAAGAATATTATCACTTTAATATTCAATTCTATCCTCCTTTCAGAGAAGCCAATAAAATTAAATACTATGCATCCTCTGAAATGGGAGCATGGGCAGCAGCGAATACAAGTGCCGTAGAAGAAACAGCACCGGAATTGCGCAAACTATATAGTGAGGTTGAACAAGCAAATGAATAAAGAAAAATTACAACAGCGTTTTCTGTCCTTCTTTGGCGAAGGTTCAGGAGAGGTGCATTGTTATTTTGCTCCAGGTCGCGTGAATGTTATTGGTGAGCACCAAGACTATAATGGTGGTCATGTATTCCCAGCGGCACTTAAAGTAGGTATTTATGGAGCCATCCGTTTACGTGAAGATAGCAAGGTACGTTTACACTCTGATAATATGGAAAAGACTGTAGTGGTTGATGTAAATGAACTTTTCCAATATAATATTGAACACGATTGGGCTAATTATCCATTAGGTGTGATTCAATTCTTAAAAGATAAGGGTCACAAGGTACCAGGTATGGACATTTATTATAATGGTAATTTGCCAGCTGGTGCAGGCTTGTCCTCTTCTGCATGTATGCTAGATTTAACTAGTTATATGTTGCTTTCAGAGTTGGGTCTAACTCCAATTGATCGTACGGAATTGGCAAAAATGGCCATGCATGTAGAATACCATTTCGTAGGTGTAAAAGTAGGCATCATGGATATGTATGCTATTGCACACGGTAAAGAAGGCCATGGTGTCTTGTTAGATTGCACGCATATGGAACGAAAACTAGTTCCTTTGAACTGGCATGGACATACTCTTGTCATCATGAATACAAATAAACAAAGAGGTCTTGTGGATTCTAAATTTAATGAGCGCAAAGGTGAGTGCGATGCAGCTCTTGAAATTATCCGCAAGCATAAAGATATCTCTGGCTTGGCATTGGCTATATTGGATGATTTAGAATCTATTTCTGATGATGTGTTGATGCGTAGAGCTCGTCACGTCATCACTGAAAATTTACGTGTATTAGATTTCATGAAAGCTTTGGAAGCCGCTGATTTAACAGGGATTGCACATTGCTTGAATGAATCTCATAGATCTTTACAAGTTGACTTTGAAGTGACAGGTAAAGAATTGGATACGATTGTTGAGTTAGCACGATCTCAAGAAGGCTGTATTGCATCTCGTATGACAGGTGCAGGTTTCGGTGGTTGTGCCATTGCCCTTGTAAAAGATGAGCATATTGAGGCTTTTATGAGAGCTATTCCAGAAGAGTACGAGAAACAAATAGGTGTTACCCCTAGTCTATATATTGCTGAAATTGGTGATGGGGTGTATTCACTGTAAAGGAGATAGAATCATGATAAAGCCACAAATAAGCAATGATGAAATTATTTTGAATTACATCAGGCGTCATGGCCCCGTATCAAAGGCCTTGATTGCAAGACAGACCAAAATAACGCCTCCCACAGTGACTAATATTTGTACGAATTTAATTCGGAAAGGATTGGTCTATGAAGATCGTCAAGAACGGTCTGCATTGGGACGCCCATCAATGTTGTTAGACTTTAATCATGATATTGAAACCTATTTGATTGTTCATATAAGAACACATACGATTGTTTTTTATGTGGCTACAGTAGGACGTCAAATTTTACAGCAATTAGAAACATCTATTATTGGTTGTAGTGCTGATGAAATCATGCAACATATGTATCGTGGCATACAGGATATCTTTAAAGAAGACTATAAAATTAAAAGTATAGGCCTCGTTTTGCGTGGACCTGTAGATTCAGGAAAAGGGATTTCTATTTACTCCCCTAATGGAAAATGGAATAATATTCCTTTCAAGTATATCTTAGAAGAGCGATTCCATGTGCCTGTATATGTAGAAAATGATGTTCGTTGTTTATCGACGGGCGAATATTACTATGGCAATGGTAAAGAAATGGATAATCTCATTGTCCTTAAATTTAGTTATGGCCTCGGTATATCCTTGATTTATCATGGTGAACTTTACCGCGGTTTTAACGATAGTGCTGGGGAAATTGGATATGGTGTGATTCGATTAGATGAAGAGGGCAATGAAGTGCGCTTGGAAGATATCGCATCGGAAACATCGATTCATTCCTATGTAGTGGAACAAATGGAAAAAGGCCGATATACGTCGGTACAAGATAACCCATTGGTTGTGAGCAAAGCATTTCGTGTAGAGCCTATTTATGAGGCCGCAGTAGAAGGTGATGAAGTGTGTTTAGAGGCCCTTTCACGAGTAGGGCATTATTTAGGAATTGCTTTAGCCAATATAGCGAACTTATTTAATCCAGAGCGGATTATTTTGAGCAGTGCTATGGGTAATGCAGTAGGAGTAATGGACCCTATTTTGCGAGGTGTATTAGAACGCAATTCATACAAAGCACATACGATTAATTTAGAATATTCCGGCAATGGCTCTTATTATACATTGTTAGGTATGATTGATATTGTCAGTGCAAAACGAGCTGAAGAAGCTTGGTTACGGTAGGTACCACGACTAGATACACTAGTCTTATAGGTATATAGGATATCTAAAAGGAGGATATTATTATGAAACGATCTTGGAAAGCAGCGATGCTTGCATCTGCAGCAGTAGGTGCACTTGTGTTAGGTGGTTGCGGAAGCGATCAAGGAGCAAGCGGTGACAAACCTCAAATTGGGGTTGCTATTTACAAATTTGATGACACTTTCATGAGTGGCGTTCGTGCAGAAATTGATAAAGCTGCTAAAGACAAAGCTAAAGTGGATATCGTAGATAGCCAAAACTCTCAACCAACACAAAACGAAAAGATTGACTTATTCATCAATAAGAAGTACAAAGCAATCGGCGTTAACGTGGTAGACCGCACAGCAGCAGGCGTTATCATTGATAAAGCGAAAGCAGCTAACATTCCATTGGTATTCTTAAACCGTGAACCATTGAAAGAAGATATGGCTAAATGGGATAAAGTATACTATGTAGGTGCGAAAGCTGAACAAAGTGGTGAAATGCAAGGTAAAATCTTAGCAGATTACTTCAAAAAACACCCTGAAGCATACCATAGCAATGATGGTGTTATCCACTATGTTATGATTACTGGTGAACCAGGTCACCAAGACGCAGTACTTCGTACAGAACACTCCGTTAAAGCCCTTAAAGCAGAAGGTATGAAAGTAGAAGAGTTAGCTAGCGATACAGGTATGTGGGACCGCGTTAAAGGTCAAGAAAAAATGGCAGCGTTCTTGAGCCGTTACGGCGATAAAATTGATGCTGTTATCTGTAACAATGACGACATGGCATTAGGTGCTATTGAAGCATTGAAAGCAGCAGGCTACTTCACAAATGGCAAATACATTCCAGTAGTAGGCGTTGACGCTACAACTCCAGCAGTACAAGCGTTGAAAGACGGCACATTATTGGGTACAGTATTAAACAATGCTAAAAAACAAGGTCAAGCTGTATTTAATCTTTCCTATGTGTTAGCTAAAGGCGAAACACCAAATAAAGACAATACAGGTTTTGACATTGTTGATGGTAAATATATTTGGGTACCTTACGAAATCGTAACAAAAGAAAATGCGGATAAGATTTTAGGTGACAAATAAGAAAATGCAGTAAGGGGGCATTTTGCCCCCTTTATTATCTGATTAGTAGGAGGAAAATGTATGGGCGAGTACATATTAGAAATGCGCCAAATTACGAAGGAATTTCCTGGCGTAAAGGCCTTGGATAATGTCACTTTTAAAGTCCGACCAGGCACCGTACATGCTCTAATGGGAGAGAATGGCGCGGGAAAGTCTACTCTTATGAAATGCCTGTTCGGTATTTATAAGCCTGATCAAGGGGACGTGGTCATTGACGGCGAAGTAGTAGAAATGACAGATTCCCGAAAAGCTCTTGGAATGGGAATTTCCATGATCCATCAAGAGTTATACCCTGTATTACAGCGTAATGTTATGGAAAATCTATGGTTAGGTCGATTCCCAACCAAAAAAATTGGCCCTTTTACATTTGTGGACCATAAAAAAATGAAAGAAGATACACTAGCCTTGTTTAATGAAATCGATGTAGATATCGACCCAGAACAATTAGCTGGTGATTTATCTGTTTCTAAGCTACAAAATATTGAGATTGCAAAAGCAGTTTCCCACCAATCTAGAATTATTGTTATGGATGAACCTACCTCTTCCCTAACGAGTGATGAAGTAGAACATCTTTTCAAAATCATTAACTCCTTACGTAAAAAAGGAGTTGCAATTATATATATTTCTCATAAAATGGAAGAAATCCTACGCATATCTGATGAAGTAACGATCATGCGTGATGGTCAATATATAGGTACTTGGCATGCTGATGAATTAACGACAGATCTTATCATTCAACGAATGGTAGGTCGTGAAATGACTCAGTTATTCCCTGAAAAAACAAATACTCCAAGTGAAGAAGTATTACGTGTAGAAAAATTAACATCTATTCATCCACATTCTTTTAAAGATGTAAGCTTCTCTCTTCGTAAAGGAGAAGTTCTTGGTGTAGGTGGTCTAGTAGGGGCGCAGCGAACAGAGGTTATCGAAGCCTTATTTGGTCTTCGTGGTATTGAATCTGGAAAGATTTATTTGCACGATAAAGAAGTGCGCATTCGTCACCCTCGAGATGCGAAAAAACTGGGGATGGCATTGCTTACAGAAGAACGCCGTACCACAGGTATTTTTCCAATGCTCACCATTGTAGATAATACAACGATGGCAGCGCTACCGAAATATGAAAATAAGTTCAAACTATTGAATGATGAAAAACGACTAGACGATACAAAAGAAGGTGTGACTTCCTTGCGAGTGAAAACACCATCTACAGAAACGAAAATTCAAAGTCTTTCTGGTGGTAACCAACAAAAGGTACTCATTGCCCGTTGGTTAAATACGAATCCAGAAATCCTACTCTTGGATGAACCGACACGGGGCATCGATGTAGGAGCGAAATATGAAATTTATTCCATTATTAATGAACTAGCTAGTGCTGGTAAAAGTATCATTATGATTTCCTCAGAAATGCCTGAGTTATTGGGTATGAGTGATCGCATTATGGTTATGAGTAATGGATATATGAGTGGCATCTTGGATGCACATGAAGCGACAGAAGAAAAAATAATGGAACTAGCGACAGCTAGTTTAGTCTAGGAGGTATCGTATGAGCCAAGGTAAATTAGGAAAGTTTCTTTCCCAGAATATTATCTATTTGGTACTAGTAGTACTAGTAGCGGCTATTTCTATGTATAGCCCGAACTTTTTATCCGTCACAAGTTTTCGTGATATTTTAATTCAGTCTTCCCCACGTATTATCATTGCATTAGGTTCTGCTATGATCTTGATCACCGCAGGGTGTGACTTATCTGCAGGTCGTGTGGTTGGTTTGACGGCAGTGGTATCTGCATCCTTAACTCAGTTGCCAGATTATCCACGTCCGTTCTTTGAACATTTACCAGAGCTACCATTGATTCTACCAATCGTGATTGCTATCGTGGTGGGTGCTATCATCGGTTTAGTTTCTGGTGTGATCGTAGCGTATTTAAAAATCGTACCATTTATTTCCACACTAGGTACTATGGTTATTACTTACGGTATTTGTTCCTTGTATTTTGATATGGAACCAAATAACTCCCAACCAATCGGTGGTTTGCGTCCAGAGTTTACGCAAATTGGTACAGGTTCTTTAGACCTAGGATTTATGACGATTCCATACATTGTTATTATCGCTGCTGTGATTTCTTTAATCATGTATGTGGTATATAACAAAACAATTCTTGGTAAAAATATGTTTGCTATTGGTGGTAATCCACAAGCAGCTGTCGTATCTGGTATCAACGTAGCAGTAACACTAGTGATTATCTACGTTATTGCTGGCGCTTTGTATGGCGTAGGTGGTATTTTGGAAGCAGCTCGTACTGGTGGTGCTACTAACAACTATGGCAACATGTACGAGTTAGATGCTATCGCAGCATCTGTTGTGGGTGGTGTATCCATCACTGGTGGTATCGGTACTGTACCTGGTATTATCGCTGGTGTGTTGATCTTTACAGTTATTAACTATGGTTTAACATTCGTTGGAATGGGACCATACTGGCAGTTGATTATTAAAGGTTTGATCATTGTCGTAGCAGTTGCTTTCGACGTACGTAAATCTATGGCTCGTAAATAATTTACAGCAGTAAGGTATTAGCCTCTGGCTTTTGCATACTTGTAAAAGTCGGAGGCTTTTTATATGTCAAAAGTCATTGATAATGTTTAAAAAATTCGATTTGAATAGTATACAAAAGTGGTATATAATCAATATTAATAAGAAATGTTTCAACTTAATTCATAACAATTTGTTAGCATGAATTAAGGATTTTATCAAACTATAAGGGGTGTAGTATGAGAAAAAATAATGCCGCAGTATATGCAGCAAGTGTATTAATCTTGGGAGGCCATATAGCGGGCTATGCAGCTAGTACAGAGTATACAGTAACTGGTGGTCAGGTCGATGGCGCGAATGCCATTGCTGTAGGTGCTAGTTCTAATGTGAATGCAGTGGATGGATTAGCCATAGGATATGAGGCAACTACTAGTGCAGCAAGTGGTGTAGCATTAGGCAGTGGTTCTATTGCAGATCGTGTTGGTAAAAGTGATGCTTACATTGGATATAATCCAATGAGTAACACACATTATAAAGTAGGTGAAGCGGGAGCAGATAATCCAGCCCTAGAAGCTTTATATGAAAATATTCGTCAAGCGAACTATAAAGTTTTAATAGCAGAAGAAGAAATTGAACGAGCTGAGAGTAAAAAAGAAAAAAAAGAGAGTGATGCAGATGCTGCAATAGCAGCGGCGAATGCCCAAAAGGCAAAAGCAGATCAAGATTTGGTAGATGCAGAAAAGGCCTATGCAGATGCTATAAAAAAAGCGAATGAAGCTGGTAATGCATCCATTAGTAGCGCTTGGAATGCTACCGATGGAGCTGTATCTGTAGGTGGTACAACAGCTGGAGTACAACATACTCGTCAAATTACCAATGTAGCAGCAGGCTATGAAGATACAGATGCTGCCACAGTGGGACAATTAAAAGTACTTCGCAATCGTGTAGAACGTGAAAAGCCACGGTACATTTCTATAAAAAGTCGAGACCTTGGGGTAGATAGCAATGAGAAAAATAATGGAGCTACCAAAGAGGGGGCTATTGCCATTGGTCCAAGGGCACAATCTAAGAGTGAGAATGCCATTGCGATTGGACGTAATGTACAAATTGGTGAGAATTCAAAAAATACAGTAGCTATTGGTAAAGGAATTAGTGAAACTGGTAGTTATAGTGTCAATATTGGTGAAGGCACAAGAACAGCAGGAGTACATAGTACAGCGGTGGGTACTCGTGCGTGGGCTGCAAACTCCTCCTTGGCTATTGGTGCTTCATCAACGGCAAGTGCAGACAATACAGTCGCTGTAGGTCGTACAACGACTGCAAATGCAGTAGGTGCAACATCGCTAGGTGATTCCGCACATGCAGAGGGAAGTCAGTCTGTAAGCGTGGGATATAGTGCTTATGCAAATGATTTTGCAGCCATTGCAGTAGGTGGCAATACAAAGACCTATGGAAATGGGGCTATTGCTATTGGTCATGGTAGTGAGGTTGGAGAATCAGGAAAAAATAAGGAGGCCTATGCTGGTGTTAGCCTTGGCTTAAGTGCGAAGACATTTGTAAGCCATGGTGTTGCATTAGGTGGAGAGTCCTATGCGGATCGCGGGACGAATGATGCCTCTACTAATGGTTATGATGCAGCTTTACATGGTCCACATTTTTCCAGTGCTGCATTTGCGAGTGCAAATGATCCTACGTGGAAAGCAACTAATTCCGCTGTGTCTGTAGGTGATAGACGTCCAGGCTATCGTAAAACTCGCCAAATTATTAATGTAGCAGCCGGTGGAGAAGATACTGATGCTGTCAATGTAGCGCAATTAAAAGCCTTAGAAAAACGTAATACTATTTTGGCAGGTAATGATGTGCCATTCAATGCAGATGGAACTGTAGCTACTACAACACCTGATACACGTGTGTACACACCAGGTGATAAAGAGATTAAGATCCAAGGCAAGGCAAATACTGTGTATGGAGTTGCTCCACAAGCTGGTGCCAAAGCTCCAGATGGTAAAAGCGAGTATGCGGCACCAACGTTATATAGCTCTGATAATCTAATTACTTATAAAGACCCAACAGACTCTATCTTGCGTATTGGTATGTTGAAAACGCCAACTTTTACTGGAGTACATTTTGATAATCCTTTGATGAATATTTCCTTAGGTAGTAATGATAGAGGACATTTAACGTTAACTACAGGCGGTAAAGATGGTTCTCCATCTACTACAAGCCCTGTATTGACTGTAGATTCCTTGAAAGAAGTATTAAAACCAGGTAAAGGCATCTCTATTGCTACGAACGACGGTGGAGAATATGGTAAAACATATACTTTTAGCTTAGATAAAGATCAACTAAAAGGGGATCCTGATTTCAAAGGTGATAAAGGCGATCCAGGTGCTAAAGGTGACCAAGGTATTCAAGGTGACAAAGGCGAAACTGGAGCTAAAGGTGATACTGGGGCTGATGGAAAATCTGCTTTTGAAGTATGGAAAGAAATGCCAGGTAATGGAAGCAAGACAAAAGATGACTTTATCAAAGCTATTACTGGTCCGCAAGGTGAAGCCGGTGCAGTAGGTCCACAAGGTCCTCAAGGCCCACAAGGGCCACAAGGACCAGGTGGTACTGGTGGTGGTACTGGTGGAGTAGGTCCACAAGGGCCACAAGGTGTTCAAGGTCCTAAAGGTGATAAGGGTGATACAGGTGCAGTAGGGCCTAAAGGTGATCAAGGTATACAAGGTGAAGTAGGTCCTAAAGGAAAATCTGCTTTCGAAGTATGGAAAGACCTACCAGGTAATGGAAGCAAGACAGAAGATGATTTCATCAAAGCCATTACAGGTGCAAAAGGTGAAACTGGTGCAGCAGGCCCACAAGGTGAGAAAGGCGAAAAAGGTGACGCTGGAGTAGCTGGTGTAGCAGGACCTAAAGGTGATGCTGGTACAGCTGGTAAAGATGGAGCTGACGGAAAGTCTGCTTTCGAAGTGTGGAAAGGATTACCAGGTAACGAAAGCAAGACAAAAGACGACTTTATCAAGGCTATTACAGGTGAAAAAGGTAAAGATGGTGCAGTAGGACCTAAAGGTGAAAAAGGTGAAGCCGGCGCAACAGGTGCAGTAGGACCTAAAGGCGATAAAGGTGAAACTGGCGTAGTAGGCCCTAAAGGTGACAAAGGTGATGCTGGGAAAGCCGGTAAAGATGGCGCTAAAGGCAAATCTGCTTATGAATACTGGAAAGAAATCAAAGGTAATGAAAATAAAACAGAAGATGATTTCCGTAAATCTTTAGAAGGCGGTTCTAAAGGAGATAATCATAACTATGAAAAATTAGAGCGCCAAATTGGTGAACTTGGTAGTGATTTACAAGAATTACGCAAGGAAAGTCGTAGAGGCGATGCCCTAGGTGCTGCATTATCTGCATTAAAACCAATTCAATATGATCCATTAGAACCAACACAAATTATGGCTGGCGTTGGACATTATAAAAATGTGAACGCCGTAGCATTAGGTGTGGCTCATTATACTAAAGAATCTACTATGTTTCATGCTGGTGTATCTATGGTACGTGGTGGCACTATGGTTAATGGCGGTGCAACTTTTAAATTTGGTAATAGTCCAGAGAAAAAAGCTATACCAGAACGTTATCGTAATGGCCCAATTTCTTCGGTGCTAGTATTGCATGATGAAATGGTAGCTATGAAAGAAGCCTATGGTCGTGAACTTACAGTTCTGACAGCAGAAAATGATAACTTACGTCAAGATATTGTGACATTGCAACAAGAAATGCAAGAATTACGAGCTATGGTTCGTAAATAATCAGTAAAATATATAAACCCCGTAACCATGCGTGTTTACGGGGTTTTCTCATTTATGATTTGCTCTAATTTTATGAGTTTTCGACACGGTTGCTCAACCGTTGCTCAACCTTTTTGAGGTCATCACCATGTGGAAGTTTATTCACTGCATCGATATATTGCTCGATTGTTTTATGGGTGTACACGCCCTGGGTGATATTCTTAGATGTAGCATGCCCAACAATATGCTTTACTATGATTTCTGGGATTTCATAGTCGCTGCACAATGTGATGAACGTGTGACGTGTATCATGTGGCTTGCGTTTCTTTATACCTAATTTCTCACAAACTGATGCGAGTCTACCCCTGTAATTTGTTTTTCCCATCACTCCATCAAATAGATGCATTGACCGTTTAAATTTTGCTGTGGAGTACAATTCTTGTACAAACGGTACGATACATTCTGCAATAGGAATGATACGGTCACGCCCTGCGTCTGTCTTTGAACCGCCAACCATATACCGTTCCTTCAAGTGAATATCATCCACTTTCATATTTAAGAGTTCGTTTAAGCGGACTCCTGTGTAAATATAGATAAGAATGATGCGGACGGTTAGATCATCCTGGTGTAGCCATAACTTATAAATATCTTCTTGAGTAAACGGTGTCGCTCTCTTAATTGGAGCAGCCTTCTTGCTAATAATAATATCACTCATATAATTTTTAGAAATTACTTCATTTTTAATGGCTATATTACAAATTTTAACTAAAACAGATTTGATAGCTTGTTGGTATGATTGACTATAAGTAAACTTATCAAATATAGCTTGCACATGCGCCGTTTTCAATATGGTAATATCCATGTGGTGAATAGGTTTCATTAATTTCTTAACGGAATCAATGACTTCTATTCGACCAGCTGAAAGCCCCATTCGCTCCGCTTCTTCAAAGTACCATTGAAAGCACTGCTCAACAGTAATCACTCGTTTTCTCTCTAGCGCCGTTGGGTCATTAGAGAATAGTGCCAATGCTTCGTAGGCTTCCTTCTGGCTCGCATAGGTTCCTAGAGTTTTGCGAATTGGCTTGCCCTCATCAGTCCATCCAGTTGTGATGACTGCACGAAACGGCTTGCGCAGTTTTTTATGTTTCATTTTGTAAACGGAACCTGATCCGTTAGAACGTTTTAATGCCATAAAAATAACCACCTTTCATGTGTAGCAAATACACCTAAAAAGTGGTACAATATATGTGTTGAATATATGTGATGTACCACCCTTTAGGTATGTTCATATTCTACCTCTCCAGTTGGCGCTGGGGAGGTATTTTTTATATAAAATTTACTGAGGTAAATAAGAGTTATGAAACTGGATATAGTTGAATATTTTTATAAGATTCTACTTTTAAAGTTGGACTAGTAAACAAATATTCTTTTTCCAACCTTGTCACATTGGCAGAGTATTGTAATGAATATGTAAAAGAGGGAAGATTTTTATAAATATCATAAATCTCATCAGTTTTATCGTATGTTGTTATCCAATTATACTCATCAAAGTTTCGGATTGCATGATATAACGATACATGATCTTGATGAGTAAAAGAGTTTTTATAGAGGTTTTTACCTTGTCTATAATAAGGTGGATCAAAAAATACAAATAGTTCATTAGGCGGTATATGTCTAATAACAGAAGTTAAGAGGTCGGAGGCATCGAGATTATATAGCTGGATTTTATCTTTTTTGCTAGAGATTTGAGATATTTTTTTTATTAAAGTCTGCTTTGTAAAGCGACAGTCGATGGAATATGTTGAAGCCTGTTTTAGACCACCAATGGGGCCACCAGTAATAATACCGGCTCTATTAGTACGATTTAAAAAGAAAGTAGCGTAGGCAAGTTCAAAGCTATAATTTGCATCATTGCAATGTTGTAAGTAGATTTCTCGTTGCTTGTGCCATTCCTCAATTGTCACAGGTGTATTGATGATAGAATCAATTAATTGTTCAGTTTCATTCAGTACAGCATTCCAAACAGAGAAAATACTGATGTCTAAATCATTTAGGATGATAGATTTTACTGTATCGGAAAGTAGAAGATCTATTGAAATTCCTGCTCCACCAGAAAAAGGTTCACAATAAATTCCTTTATCTAGATGATTAATTGTTAATAGATGAGATACGAACTTAGAGAGACTAGATTTACCACCTGGGTACCGTAAAATAGATTTTGTATGTGACATAATTTCACCTCCTTATCTAAGGATAACTCAGAACTAGTTGTGTTGGCCAATATATAAAAAGCATACTAATATAACTCATCTACAGCTTGAGTAAACTCGGCAATAAATGTATTGACTTCCTCTTGGTGTTCTAGTTTCCAATATTCTAACAGATGTGTTTCTTTAAAAATAATTAGGAACTCATTAAACCATTCCTTATATACCTCGCGATCAGTTCTTCTAGTGCATAGATGTTCGAGTTCTTCTGCTTTGTTGATGATTGCATTTTTTGTAATATTGTATCTATCAGCACATTCATTTTCATAGTAATTCGCTATGTTTGTTGAATCACTTAATAGAAAATCCAATAGGCCCTTTTCGATGGAGGTTGACGTTGGTAATATCAGAATATGAGATTTTTGAGCATTTAAAGAGTTAATTTCATTAATTTTAGATGATTCAGTTCTAATATCTCCATCAATAATAATAACTCTATTATTGAAAAAGCTTCTATCACACTTGGCTAGTGATATGACTTCATTACTACCAACAGTTGTATCAAGTAAATCTATTTTAGAAATATACTCATCAGGGATAAGCTCTTTTATTAGCCAACGAGCTTCAGCATCTTCTGAGATAATTTTTACTTTGGGTTTAGAAACCATAGAGATAGACTCAGTTAATAGGTCACGTATTTTATCAATATCTGGTGAGTCATAGTGTTTTGGGGATATTTCATGATTAGCCCGTGAAAAATAATGAACTAGAATAGGTGATTCCGTTGCATTACTATGATAACTTTCATCACGTTTTTTTATAGCGTATTCTAGTAATGTAATGCTGTGTGTGGTAAATACAATTTGTAACGATAGTTTCTTAGAAATATCATATAAATATTTGAAAAGTTTAACTTGTGCAGAAGGGTGTAGAGCAGCGTCAAGTTCATCAATTAGTAGTAAACCACCTTGGTAATCATCACCTTGTTTTTCCTTTAGTTTTGCAAATGATTCTACTGCTAACAAAATTTGAGCTAAATTATCTTGACCTGCAGAGTTAGAGATGTAATTATAGGTCGAGGTATTAACTCCAAAGGAAACCTTTTTTTGAATATCAGTTAGATGCACTTCATTAGTATATTCAATCGTTTCATGTAGAGATAAAATGTTAGAGTATGTATTTAATAAGTCCTCAGATATTTTAAATGGTTTATTTTTATTGGTAGAAAGAATAGCTTCACCTAAAGGGTAAAGGCGGGTTAAGCCTAAATATAAGACAGGCCATTTATTCTTAGCGCTGCTTTTTGAGCCATCTACCTCAGAGTTAGGGATTAAACGACCACGATTGGTATCTTTATCTTTATTTTTTTGCCAAGATATACGATAGTAGAGTTCTTTACCAGTATCAAAGGTAACAGTTGCAACCTTTGGCTCTTTTTTGTCAAACTCTTGTGACATTTTAAAAATTTCACTAAACTCACAACGGAATCGAGGTTTTAGAATGGGTGCTCCTTCTTTTTTCTTTAACTCACTGGAATTTCCTAATAACCCAAGGATAGTAGATTTTCCTACGGCATTAGTACCAGTAATGACCGTGATTCTAGATCCTAAAGTTAGAGAAACATCTTTAAATAATCGAAATGAATGAATATCTAATTTAGTGATTTTCATAGAATAACCTCATGGTAAAAGCGAATAAATATATATATGAAAATAATTAAAGAATGGTTTCAAAAAAAATAACCCCCTCTATTACTCGATATAATAGAGAAGGTTACTTTTCATACAGGTCCCCTGAGGGATAACATCTGCACTTATCTTGTCTCTATTATATGGAAGAAATCATAAAAAATCAATAATAAAAAATTGATTTAGAAGCAGTATAAGTTGTGCTACTTGATTGGTGGGCATTTTGTTGACCTCAACAAATTCGTGCGGATACGCATTGTATATAGGGCTCTCCCTTACTTCATCACCGTGGAGTAGGGGAGTTTTTTTAATCTACAAACTGATAGAAGAAGTTTATTTCCTCTTCATTGAACCCTATTTCATTTCCATGTAAGAGGGATTCTATAATCCCTGCATGCATGTCTTGTGTAAAATGCCCCTCCATGATGTGGCACACCTCGTGGGCGATGCTTTCCCGTAACACATCAATAGGCTTGTTCTTATTGACTAATATGGTGTAACAATCTGTATCCTCACTCGTGCATAGTGTAGCGGATATCTTCCTTGGTAATTTCGTATACAGTATAGTGATATTAATCTCTATTTACCCCCTCGTAAACGATTTACTAAATCTATCACATAATCCAAATCTTCATCGCTTAAATCCTTGGCAGCATCTAGCAAAATACCCTCTTGCGTTCTTGCATATTCTGCTTTTGCGTTTACTGCTGGGTCGATGTAATATTCAGAAGTTGGTTCATCCCAACCCATAATCAATGCAGGGCTAACTCTATATAGATTTGCTAATGCTTCTATTTTATCTGATGGAATATTGCTAACTATATTATTTTCATATTTATATAAGGTTTGTTTTGAGACCCCAATTAGTTTGCCAACTTCATCTAATGTGTATCTGCTTTTTAATCGAAGTTCTTTTAATTTTTCACCAATATTAGGTCGAACCATAATAATCGACCTCCTTTCAAAGATTATTATATAACAAAAATAACTTATAAAGCAACAAAAAAGTAACTTAAAAAGATAAAAATTTAATAAAAAGTTACAAATATAACTTGACAAGTTATGCCATGTACTTTATTATATAAGTAACCTAAAAAGTTACTTATATAGAAAGGAGAATATATGGTAAATGCTAACAAACTGCGAGCGATTATAATCGAACGTGGTATGACGCAACAAGTAGTTGCTAAAGAGTTGGGCATGGCTCCTAAAACATTTTACTCTAAGGTAAAAAAAGGGGTGTTCGGCTCTGATGAGATTAACAAAATGATTGATTTACTAAAAATCAAAGACCCTATGGGTGTTTTTTTTGGTCGCTAGGTAACTTTAAAAGTTACATTAATAAAAAAAGGAAGCGAGGTGATGAGGTGTGATTAAAGAAGCTAAATTAAATATTACTATTTCAGTGGATACCACTGAACTGGATACAGCAATTCGGAAAATGCAAGAACTACACGAGTTACAAGAAAAAGTAAATAGATTTTCTATAACAAAGGAGTGAAAATATGTTATCTGATTTAACAGCGAAACAAAACGAAGAATTAAGAAAAATGCACGTGGAGGCAATGGACTCTTTGGAAAAAATAAAAATTTTAGCTAAAACGGGGGATGCATTGGCGGATAAGTTAGCATTGTTTACTTTCGCTCAAGCTCAAACATATTTAGAGCTAGGCGATTTTGAGAGTGATCCAAGATTTCCCAAATAAGGAGTAGAAATATGTTACCAGGATTAACAGAAGAGCAAAAATTATATCTTCAAAAACGGTACGAATTTTATTTAAAACTTACAATTCGTGCTTGGGAATCGTTTGAAAACAGTGGCGAATTAATTTATTTACATTTAATGTTTCACCGTCAAGCGAGTGCAAGTTGCCTTATGGATATCGCCAACTGTAATGGGAGCCATTTACAAAGGGCGGCGGATGAATGTTATTTTAAAGGTTTAGATGTAATGAATGATGTTAGAAAGAAGTGGAAAAATGGATAGAGAAGAATTTTCTGCAAGCATTAGCGAAGAGCAAGAAGATTATATCGCTTATAGACGAGATGAATTCTTAAAATTAGCAAATACGTGTATTAATGAGTACAAAAATGATCCGAGTGAAGAACTTTTTTGGCGAATAGATTCTGCCTTAGGACGTGCTAGTGCATTACATTTTTTATTAAATCGATTACCACCATTTGAGTATTTTGAAGCAAATAAAGAATATTCAGAGATTAAAGATAGCCATCAAAAAAACATGGCACTAGTGAATCGTAACAAGAAATTAGAGAAAACTCTAATGATTAAAGTGTTAGCTAAAGCAGGGGAATTATTGGAGCTAACTTATGCGGCATTAACACTTGGATTTGGTGCGGGAGTAGGATTATTTATATTAAGTCACATATACAAAATATTGGAGGGTTAATGCCAAGAAGAAACAAAAACGCAAGAACACGCAAGCAAAAGCCGTACCACATTATGGCCAAGCACAAGAAAAAGCTAGAGGTTGAAAAGAAAGTGGAGCAACAGCTCGCTTATATTCAACAGCAAGAAGAGCGTAAGCGTAAGCAACTCCAAGAAGATGAAGAGAGCAAGCATAATAAACGCTTAGAAAATATAGGAGCAACAATCACACTAGTGTTTGTAGTGATCTTAATCGCATGGTTTATTTCAATTATTATTTAGGAGGTAATTATGGCTAAAGAACTGGCAAAATTAATCGGAGGTTTACTAACAACATTTTTAGTGTGGTTGGCAGTGGTGGCATTCATTGTTTATGTATTGGCGCAAGTTGTTAAGTCGGTTTTCTTTTAAGGAGGCAACATGAAGGTAACACCTACACATATTGCTGACATCATGGGCGTATCACCCCAATTTGTTCGGTGCGGACTGCGTGCCAACAAATGGGAATGGGGCGATGCAGTTCAGATGCATGGCAAAGCGTACACATACTACGTGTACTGGCACAAATTCAAAGAATGGTGGGGACAAAGTGATGCAAAAACAAAAAAAATCGAGCAAATGCTCGAAACGGAAGAATTTTAAAATCTATTGGGATAGGGTGGCAATGGTTGCTATGGTGCCTATCATGACAGTAGCTTTATATAATGCGGCATTCCCTAGCAATGTGGTTGAGTATGAAGACCGTGAGGTAATCGTTCAAAACGGTGATACATTGTGGACTATCGCAAAAGATGCGGTGGGAGAATCGGAAGATGTGCGCCAAACGATTAGGGAGATTATTACTACCAACAAATTGCAAGATGGAACAATTCATCCTGGAATGACGCTCAGAGTTAGAGCAATCAAGGAGTAAGCATATGGATTTAAAAGCATACTGTAAAGGCCTAGGAATCAAGCAAAGTAGAATTGTTAGATTGGTTGGCATACCAAAAGATAGGCTTTGTCGGTTGGTTAATCATAAGCCAGTCAACCTAACAATACTAGAATTGATGAAACTATGTAAATTTTTATACTTAAAACCATCACAGGTGACAAGCGGTTACGCCGTATTGATGGATAGCAAAAAGTTCTACTTAAAAGAAAAAGCCCCTCAAAGATGCGCTAACATCGAGGGACTTAATTAAAACAATGTAATTATAGTATATCACAGTTAGGAGAAAGTATGGAAGATAATAGTAAAAAATTACATCAAATAGTAGATATGTTACAGGGTGTTACTAAACATCAATGGGATGCATTAGTAATAGAGGTAAATAGAGAGTATGAGAGAAACGCCAGCAAGGTTGTGCTTACTGACGTTTCTGGGTTAAAAAAACTACTCAGTAACAATTTGTAACATAGAAGGATGGATTCTGTAATTACGATTAGCATATTGGACGTTTATATAATCGAATTTGAATGCATCTTGTAGACATTCCTCAATCCATACACTTGGAGGAATATGACTATCAAGCGTGGCGTTTGAATCGTTTAGTTGAATCCATTCTCCGAGTAGGTTTGCATATATTTTTTTCAAATCATTCACCCCCTTTCACAATGATTATAGCATGTGGATGTATTTGAAAAGAGGTTGTACGTTGGATATAGAAAGGAAAAGCGATGAATTACGGTAAAACGTATCGAATGAGAGGGTACGCAATGGTACCTATTGACATTACAATTCCACTGGATGAAGGGCAAGACCCCGACGATGTGGCAGATAATTTTGATGACAGTGATTATGCGGAATTCATTTTAGGGAGTGCCATTCCCTATATTATAAAAGCTGAAATTGATGAAATTGAGGAGGTATAAGATTTGTATAAGAAAATCTTTAACGGCAAGAATGCCACTCATGATGAGTGGTTAGAGGCTCGTAAACAAGGCATTGGTGGCAGTGATATGGCTGCAATCCTAGGGTTTAACAAATACCGTGATGCGGTAAGTGTTTGGCTAGATAAACGTGGTGAATTACCACCAGTAGAGGAAAACGAACCAATGTATTGGGGAAACGTACTTGAGGAAGTGGTCGCCCAGGAGTTTGCGAAAAGGACTGGATGGAAAGTTAGAAATAACAATTACACTCTTCAATCAATAGAATATCCTTACCTATTGGCCAACATTGATCGTGAGATCGTTGGCGTTGATGCAGGGTTAGAATGTAAGACTGCTAATGCCTTTAAACGAGATGAGTGGGAAGGGGATGAAGTTCCTACATCCTATTACATCCAGTGCCAACACTATATGGCAGTCACTGGTAAATCATCTTGGTGGATTGCTTGCCTACTTGGGGGCAACACCTTCATATACAAGGAAATACCTAGAAATGAAGAGGTGATTGAAGCCATCATTCGGGAAGGTAAAGTTTTTTGGGATATGGTCGAAAACGGTACAGTCCCTGCTGTTACGGGCAGCGAATCAAGCGCCGAAGCACTCAAGATGATGTACGGAAAATCAAACGAAAATACCATTGAATTGGATGATGTGGCGGTGAACTACATCAATCAATACAACAATGCTAAGGCAATGATTAATGGAGCAGAAGCCGCTAAGGCGGAAGCGGAAAATATCCTAAAATCCTTGCTTGGAGAAAACGAGGTAGGCATTGTGGGTGAGTTCAAGGTCACTTGGAAAATGCGTAAAGGGTCAACCCGTTTCAATACAAAACAGTTTCAAGCAGATCACCCTGAACTGCATAAGAAATATTTGGTAAAAGGCGAAGATACTCGTTCAACATTTAGTATTAAATAAGGAGGAAGAATATGGCAAGCGTAACACAAGGGTTATCAATTAAGAAAGGAGCCGTGCAAACGGCGGAATCACAAAAGGCGGTAACAATCCAAGGCCTAGTGGCTCAAGACGATATAAAGGCACGATTTGAAGAGTTACTTGGAAAGAAAGCCCCAGGGTTCATTAGTAGCTTATTGGCGGTGGTCAATAACAACAAATTGCTAGCAAAAGCGAACCCTAAGACAATCGTTGCAGCTGGAGCTATGGCGGCATCATTAGACCTACCAATCAATCAAAATCTTGGATTTGCATACATCATTCCTTACGGCAATGAAGCCCAATTCCAAATGGGCTACAAAGGCTACATCCAATTAGCAATGCGTACTGGTCAATATCAGACCATTAACGCCGTCGAAGTATATGAGGGCGAAATCGTCAAACAGAACCGATTTACAGGAGAATACGAGTTTGGCGAAAAGACATCTGATAAGATCGTTGGCTATATTGCATACTTCAAATTAGTCAACGGATTTGAAAAGTACTTATACATGAGCATTGAAGAAATGCAAGCTCACGCCAAGAAGTTCAGTAAGAACTATAAAGGCGGCACTGAAAAATGGGGACTGACTGATTTTCATAGCATGGCCATTAAAACCGTACTCAAACGATTAATCAGTAAATACGGCATCTTATCCATTGAGATGCAAGGCCAACCGATGGTAGATGCCATCACAAATGACGGTGGCAAGATGACCATGAAGGAAGACGGAACACTGGAAGCGGAGTTCGATGGAGATTCCATTGAAGCCGATGCAGTGGTAGTTTATGATGAAGAACCAACGGTAATTACCACCGAAGATGGTTGCACTGTAAATACTGAAACAGGGGAATACATGGAATCCATGTTTAGTAAATAGTTAGCGAGGGCAACTAATGGCAAGACCTAACAAACAAGGCCTTGACTACTTCCCCTTAGACGTTAACTTACTTACCAATTTAAAGGTAAGGCGCTTAATAAGTGCACAAGGAATCAACTCAATCGCAGTGATTATTGAGCTGCTGTGTCGTATCTACCAAGGTAAAGGGTACTACATTGAGCGGAGTAACGACCTTGCTTTCCTTATTTCGGACGCATTGCGATCTGGGATTAGTGAGGGCGCTGTTGAAGAGATAATTAAGAAAGCGATTGAGCTTGGATTCTTTGATGCCAATATGTTGGACGACTTTGGAATACTGACTTCCGAGTCTATCCAGAAGACTTTTTTTGAAGCAACAAAAAAAAGAAAAGGGGTTCAGTACGACGGGAGATTTCTGCTTATTTCCATTAATGCATACAATAACTTAGTTAATGTCGACATTAACTCAATTAATGTATCTCATAATGAACAAAGTAAAGAAAAGAAAAGTAAAGAAAATAAAATAAAAGAAAACAAAACAAAAGAAGTGAATCGTGTTGTTTCTTATTTTATGAATCATTTTGGAGAACTTACCGCATTTACTAGTGACCTATTGGCATCGATGGTTGACGATTTTGGAGAATCTAGTGTACTTGATGCAATGGAAACTGCTGTAAATAAAGGTAAGCCTATGTTGAACTACGTGCAGGGTATTTTAAGAAATAAGGAGATAGATAGTAAAAATGGAGGTGGTGTAATCCGTGGAAAGCGTAGGGAAATTGATTGGAGCACAGAGCCAGATGGACTCTAGTGAGCGATCTAAGTTTATCGCTAATTTATTAGATAAAGGAAATAGCAATCCTAAAGAGTATTTTTTTGACAAACCTCAATATGACGAACCAGTATATATAGACCCAAGACCTATATTAGGTAAATATGGGGTTCAAAAAAGACAGCAACACATTACATTTGAATGGATTATTGATAGTAATAATTTTAATGAGTGTGACAGAGAAAGCTATAGAAAAGCTTATTTATACGGAAAAGAAATATACAACCACATAAATGATGGGCAAGGACTAGTGTTAAAAGGATTAGTAGGAACTGGGAAAACTACATTAGCAATTGCGATTATGCGCAAGGCAGTAGAACAAGGTATTCGTTGTCTGTTTGTAAACAATATCAGCCTAAATGATAAGCTACTCAACCTGCTGAACAGTGATCGTAAAGAGCTTGCGAATTATGATCACCTTCTTAGAACGGTGCCGTTGCTAGTAATTGATGATTTTGGCGCAGAATCTGACAGAAACAACCATTCATGGCTCGTAGAGAAAATGGAAAGCATTATTGGCGAACGATACGACCGAATGCTACCTGTTATTATTACGACGAATTTAAGCCATGAAGCCTTAGTAGAACGGTATAACACTAGAATATACGATAGATTGAGAGAAACATGCGGAGTACTTAAATTTAAAGGTCAAAGCTTACGAGTAAATAAGGAGGAAATATGACTTACAAGGAATTTAGCGAATCTTTAAGCGATACGCAAAGAGAGTTCTTAAAATCTCAACTAGAAGTAATGCTTAAATTAATCAAAATTCACTTTGAATTGATTGAAATGATGAAGGATAATGACGATATTGAGTCGAGCAAACGAGATGTAATTGAAAGCATCAAGATTGCTAAAGTTATTTATGATTTATTAGGTGGGAATGAGTTAACTGAACTCTACTTAGAATGTATTATAAAATATCTTGAGCTTTAAAGGCTAGAGGAAGAAGGTAATGAAGTATATGAAGTGGCTTGTTAAGGAGTTGATGGGGCAGTGAAAGAAATTGAGCCATATGACTATTTAAATGATGATAGGGCTATTTACTTGGCCAAGATGATCCATAGAATTGCTGACTATGTGTATTTCAATGCAAATGGTAAGGCAAGACGTATTGGGATTTGCAAAGCTTATCGGTTAATGGCAAAGTGGCTTGTAAAGGAGGTGTAACTAATGCTAGCAGAAAAGATAAACCGTGATGAAGAAGAGCAAATTAATTACGATGGAATTAAAAAATTACATGACCATGCAGAGCTTTTAAAGCGTGAAATGCAAACTATCATGAACCACAGTTATCGCCAAAAGATTAAGGCGCAAGCGATGGTGTTATATCATGTATGCGATACAATTGCTACATATACTATGAGTCGGTCAAAGGCGATGTATAAATGGGATACATTCGTTGTTGATATGATGGGGTGCTACTACCTATTCTATAGCGTTTACACCAGTAGGGTATTAGAATTGCGAGACGTGTTAGAAGTTTGTGAGAACAGTGATGAAGCATGGGCTAGTTTTGAGTGGATAATTGACGCTTTAAGAGACTTTGGTGAATCGGTTACATTTATAGACCGAGATACATGGATTTATAACAAATAAAGGATGAAGGTTTAATAAATAAGGAGTAAAACATGAAAGTAAAGAATTTGGTAACGTTCTCTAAACGACTTAGAGAGGCAAGGGTTATTAAAGGACTAACACAATTACAAATGGCGCAACAAATTGCGGTATCCATTCAAAGCGTTAGAATGTGGGAGAATGGCACATCAAGCTTGACAGGTGTAAACCTAACAAAACTATCTGATCTGTTAGGAGTTAGCGAGGAATATTTGGCTGGATATGATGACGAGATTATAATCACCGAAGAAGTAACAGAGCATTTAGTAATTAGTAATAATTGTACAATAGTTGATATTAACGGATTAAAGGCATATGTAAGCAAATTAATGGATGGTTGTAATTTGAGTGGCAAAAAACGCATAGTAGTAGGCCATGCATTGGCGATTATTGAAACCGCTTTAAAAGAATGAGGTAAGTTATGACAGAATATGAAATTGAAGAATTGAAAGCGGAAGCCTTAGATTTAATCATGACCATGGCATATTGGCCAGGTAACAATGATGAAGAGTTTTGGAAGGTAAAGTATCAGGCATTGCCATTACTAAAACAGTTGAAGCCTGTACTCGATGATACTGAATTTGAAGAATTATACGAAATGTATGAACAAGCGATTATTTGGGTGGAGGGGTGAGTAGGTGAAGAGACGATATTTAAATAGTCGCAACAAACAAAACGTGCTGTTATTGGCCTGTATGAACCAAGAATCAAAGAATATGATTGAATCGTTTAATCTCCAGGGCGAATGGAAACGTAAGGCGAATACGATAGCGACGTTTGCTGAAAGTTTGATGAAACATGTCATTGAAGATTTGGATATGGAGCAACGTCGTCAGGTGATGCGGTTAGTTGCGCATTATGGTGTAAAGACAGTGCAGACATCCGCCTATACAAAGAAAGAGGAAGAGGAAAGCGACGAATATCTAGCGGTGCTAGTGGATCATGCGTTAGGTGGTACTTGCAAAAACTGCAATAGGAAAGATTTTACGAATTGCGAATTACGGACAGCCTTCATTCACGCATGTGTACCAGTATATGATGAATGCGCCGATGGTTGCCCCTACAAGGTGGAATGATGGTAAATACAATTAAAATTTATTGCGACTTTGTTTACCTAAACGAGTACATTAATACAGAGCGAAGGAACAAATACGCAGCTGCTAAGATTAAGGACGAGCTTACTAATGAGGTAGCGTGGCAATGTAAAGACAGACTGATTGTTAAGCCAAAAGGTAAAGTAGATATGATTTTCAAGTGGCATGTGAAGGGCCGTCACGATAGCGATAATATAGCATTTGCTAAGAAATTCGTATTAGATGGCATGGTGCAAGCTGGTTTGTTGGAAAATGATAGCCCTAAGTTCGTACGACATTTGGCAGATTACATTTACAGAGATGTGGAAAAATTACATACTGATTATGTGGAAGTGATATGGGAGGAAACAAATGAATAACGTACAGTTGTTAGGAAATTTGGTTAGAGATGTGGAGTTGCGATATACGCAAAGTGGTTCATCGGTAGCTACATTTACGGTAGCAGCGACTACTACCTATAAAGGACAAACTGGTGAAGCGAAAGAACTTACGGCGTTTGTGAATTGCGTGGCATGGGGAAAGAATGGCGAGTATATGAGCCAATTCATGAAAGGGCAAAAGGTATTCGTTCAAGGGCGCTTACAAACACGTTCCTATGAAGCGCAAGACGGTTCAAAACGTTATGTAACAGAAGTCGTGGTAGACTTCTGCACAGGTCAAGAACAGACACCAGGGGCGCAAACATCAACGAGCAACTTTGACAGCATGACGACATCACATGAGGAAATTCCGTTCTAATGTGGCGTATAAGCTCGATTTTGTGGATGATAGGAAATCTATCCAAAGTTCACAAAGTCGAGCAATATGACACTAAAATTTGAGTTTTACAGCGTGGTTGAACCGTGAAAGGTGGGATAGGTTGGAGATAGAGAATATACTCGAAGAAATGAGGAGTATAGCGAGGCAAATTGATTGTCTACGTGATGAAATACGAAAACTCAGAGCGGAGTGCGACGGCTTAAAGGCGACTGATTATAGCGCTCCCAAGGTGCAAGGCGGTACACCAACGGGCATTGATGACAGAGTTATCAAGCTAGAGGATAGGATTGAGCGACTCAAGGAATTGATTGAAAGACGATATACTTACGTTGATACAATCAACGAGGTATTGGACAATATGCCAACAATGGAGTATGCAACGATCATACGAAATCACTATTTGTATAATGAATCGTGGAGAGACATTGAACAAGTACTAAATATTAGCCGTGAAAAACTCCGAACGAAGCTGCATAAGGCGGCCTTAAAAGAATTTAAAAAAAGTTATGCCAAAATTGCCAACAATGTCAAGGCAATGTGATATTATAGTACTGTAAGAATGTTGGTTACGAGTTTTCAACGTTTTACACTCCTTACAAATTTTATAAAACCTAACACACAAGAAATGACGTCAAAAGCTGCGACGTCATTTTTTGTTGCAAAAAAAATGAAAGGTGGTGAATATATGACAGATGTACATTGCGATAGAAAGCAGTGCCTAAATAATTGTAAAGGATGGTGCAAAGCAAAAGCGATTCATATTGATGGTGCATGTCGGTCATATGCTTCACCCTCTTCAGTTATGAATGGGAGGCATCAAAGGACGGTGCGTACAAATGGACGAAAAACAGCTGCAGGTAAGCACGTATTAAAGTAGTTAGGAGGTGAGATAGTGGCTGGGTTACATAACAAAAAGCACGAAAAATTTTGTACTGAATATGTGAAAGATATGAATGCGACACAAGCCGCTATTAGAGCCGGCTACTCTGAAAAAACAGCAAGGTCACAAGGTAGCACCTTATTAACAAATCCAAACATTAAACAAAGAGTTGCAGAATTACGAGATGCCTACTTAGATGAAAATATTATGACGGCAAAGCAGGTTGAGTATGAATTGACTAAAATTGCATTGGGGCTATCGAATGAAAAGCAGGTTGTCATCGAAGGTCTAGGCGAGGGAATCTCAGAAGCCCGTATTATCGATAAGCCGCCTGATGAGAAATCAAGGCTTAAAGCACTAGAGTTAATGGCTAAACGTCATAGGATTTTGAGTGGAGATACGACCATAGATGTACAGCCAGTAATCATTATGGGCGGTGATAAGATTGCGGACTAATACCGTATATCTACCTGATATCGTAGGAAAGGGCTATGGCGACTTTTGGCGATTTAAGGGGCGGTATAAAGTGGTAAAAGGTAGCCGTGCTAGCAAGAAGTCCTCTACACAATCGTTGAAGGTCATCACAGAGATCGTGGAGAATCCACATATCAACTGGCTCGTAGTGCGTAAGGTAGAGCGAACACTTCGTGATAGTTGTTTTGCCCAGTTAAAATGGGCGATACGACGCTTGCAGTTGGATAGATATTTCAAATGCTCTACCTCTCCATTAGAAATCACTTATATACCGACTGGGCAGAAAATATTATTTCGTGGGTTGGATGATCCGCTAAAAGTAACATCTATTACGGTTGATGTGGGATCCTTATGTAGATTGTGGATTGAAGAAGCTTTTGAGATAACATCAGAGGAAGCATTCGATAGATTGGATGAATCCATACGTGGACGATTGCCCGAAGGAATGTATCATCAAGTAGTGCTCACCTTTAACCCCTGGTCGGATAAACATTGGTTGAAAAAGCGATTCTTTGACGCAGATAGTCCTAATATATTAGCCATTACAACGAATTATCTGTGTAACGAGTTCTTGAGTGACTCTGACCTAATACTGTTTGAGGAGATGAAAAAGAACCCTCGTCGATATAGAACAGCAGGTCTCGGTGGAAAACCCCGATTGCCGAGACGTTAATAAACCCATCTAAACGGGGGAACTACAGTGATGTACAATCCCGTACCAATTAAATATTTATTACTTCAAAAATAGGAGGTAAGCAATGATTGAGCTATGGAAAACTATTAAAGGATATGAAGGTCTTTATGAGGTTTCTAACACAGGAAAGGTTCGCAGCGTAGATAGAATTGTGAATGATAAAAACGGGCGACCGATGAAGCTGAAAGGTAAGGAGTTATTCTTTACAATAAGTAAAATTGATAACCGAGGGCATAAACCTAGGGCAAGGGTACAGTTATGGAGAAATAACAAATCTAGATTGCTACAGGTTCATCGGTTAGTTGCTAGTGCTTTTTTAGAAAATCCTGAAAATAAAGAAACGGTAAACCATATAGATGGAAATGCGCTAAACAATAATGTGCAAAATCTTGAATGGAGTACTTATTCTGAAAATCAAAAGCATGCATATGCTACTGGTTTGATGACTATTAAACGAAATTACAAGCCATCTAATGCTAGAAGAGTTGTAGCGATAAACGAAATTACTGGAGAAGAAATTGTGTGCGATAGTTGTACGCAACTAAGCCGTGAAATCGGATGCAGTAGAAGTACAGTAGACAAATGCGCTAAAAATAATGAGTTATTAAAAATGTCTACGTGCAAAGGGTATATCGTGAGATATTTATAGTGTCTAACGACTATCGAAAAGCGCTTGTTAAAGTGAACTGAGTAGAGTAGAGCAAAACGCTCGAAACGGTGGGCATAGCTAAGAGCTATGAAGATATAGTCTATTCTTCGAAAGAGGATTGGGGCATAGTAGAAGGGCTAGTATTCGATAATTGGGAAGAGCGAGTATTCGATGTAGAAGAAATAGCGAAACGGCCGAGTGTAAAGTCCGCATTTGGTATGGATTTTGGGTATGTCAACGACCCCAGTACATTATTTTGTGGGCTGGTGGATACGGTAGCCCGTGAAATATATGTATTCGATGAGATGTACCAAAAGGGTATGAGTAATGAAGATATCCTGACTAAAGTGACAGAAATGGGCTATGCCAAAGAACGGATACGTGCAGATAGTGCCGAACCCAAATCTATTGCCTATTTGCGTAAGCATGGCCTTAGGAATATACGGAGTGCAAAGAAAGGGGCTGATTCTATTCGTGCGGGTATATCTTTAATACAAGATTATAAGATTATCATTCATCCTAGATGTGTGAACTTCTTAACAGAAATAAATAGTTACACTTGGGACGTAGATAAATTCGATAATCGAATCAACAAGCCTATTGATGATTTTAACCATTTAATGGATGCCATGCGATACGCCATGGAAGATTTTGATGGGCGTAAGGGCGTTCGTATATTGAAATAAGGAAGGTGAAAGATTGGACATTGAATTAATTAAAAAGCTAATTAAAAAGCACATGCCTCGACATGGTGATGTAATTTCACAAATGATGGTATCTGAACGCTATTACATGGTAGATAACGATATCAACTATCTAAAAGAAAAACCCAAAAGCCAGGAAGAGGCACAACGAAAAGGCGACACGTTTAACCCTATGCATCAAGCAGATAATCGTATCGCCTATTCTTTTTACCCTTTGCTTGTGGATCAAAAAACCGCATACATGTTTACAGCTCCACCTATATTTGACGTTAAGAATGATGCATTAAACGATGCTATTCTTGAAGATTTAGGTGACGCTTACGAAAAGAAATGTAAAGATTTATGCGTTAAAGCTACAAATGGCGGTATCGCTTGGGTTCATTATTGGATAGATGAAGAGAAGAACTTTCAATGGGGCACCATTCCGGCAACTCAAATCGTGCCTGTATGGAATAATCATATCAATACTAAATTAGAGGGCGTGTTTAGGGTGTATGAAGACACAAACGAAGCAGGTGAAAACATCACGGTTTATGAATTTTGGAACGATAAAGAAGTACAAGCCTTCTCTATTCGAAGCGGTGATGTAGTAGACCAGCTCCAACCTTATTTAGCATTTGCAATGATTGACCCTACTGGTGCTATGGTTGAAGTCGATATTATGCCACATGATATGGGCGCAGTTCCTTTTATTCCGTTTGCTAACAATGCTACATATACGCCTGATTTAAACCGAATTAAGAAACTTATTGATGTGTATGACAAAACATACAGCGGTTTCTTAAATGATCTTGAGGATGTGCAAGAAGTTATATTTGTCCTGACTAATTATGGTGGCGAAGATTTAGCCGAGTTTTTAAATGGAATGAAGAAATATAAGGCAATTCAAATGGACTCTACTGGTCCTGATGATAAAAGCGGTATTTCTACATTAACGATTGATATTCCGATTGAAGCACGTAAAGAACTTCTTGCTATTACTCGTAAAGCTATCTTCGATATGGGGCAAGGTGTGGATCCACAGCAACAAGGCTTAGATGGAACAAGTGGCGAGGCAATGAAGTTCTTGTATACGTTGCTTGAATTAAAAGCTGGCATGATGGAAACAGAATTCCAGTTAGGATTTAATCAACTCATTCGTGCTATTTGTAAATTTCATGGTAATGACAAGATAACCATCAATCAAACATGGACTCGTACATCGGTTAAGAATGATAGTGATTTAGTTAACATGTGCTCTCAATCAATGGGAGTTGTTTCTAAACGCAGTATTCTCGCACATCACCCATTTGTTGAAGATGTAAACGAGGAACTTAAACAAATTGAAGCCGAAGAGGCGGAATCTAACAATGGTATTTATGATGATTGGCAACATGAACATCGTGACAATGGCTCTATAAACGACCATGATGACGATGATGAACACGGGGACCAATAGTCATATATATATATAAATTTAATCTCTAGTAACTCGTGGCAGGTAAACCACGGTAAAAACCGGAAGGAGAAAACATATGACATTTAAGGAACTATTAGAAAAATTGGGTATCGCAGAGGATAAAATTGACGAAGCGACAAAACAATTTAAAGAATTTCTCGATGGTGAATATGTTCCGAAGTCGCGTTTTAACGAGGTTAACGCGGAAAAGAAAAACCTTGAAACTGCTGTTGCAGATCGTGATAAGCAGTTAAAGACATTAAAGGACAGTGAGGGTGATATTACAGCTCTTAAAGATAAAATCACTAAACTGCAAGCCGAAAATAAAGCTAATGCTTTAAAAGCGGAGCAAGATTTGAAGAATTTGAAAATATCTACTGCTGTTCAATTAGCAATCGGTGATACGGCTCAGGACGCTGAACTCGTAGCTAACTTGATTGATAAGTCTAAACTCATTCTTGGTGAAGATGGCAAAGTAACTGGCTTAAATGAACAATTGAAGGAATTAAAAACAAATAAAGCATTCTTGTTCAAACCTGAAGGCGACCCTAAATTCAAATATGACCCTAATAAAGGAAGCGGTACGCCTACAAATAACCCATTCTCTAAAGAACATTACAATCTAACGCAACAAGCAGAACTATTCTCTAAAGACCCTGTGCGAGCTAAACAATTAGCAAGTGAAGCAGGTGTCGAGATTAATTTTTAACCATGGGAGGTAACTAATGGGAACAACTTTACAAGACATCATTAATCCTACGCCGTTTTTTGCGAATTATGTAGTCAATCGTACGGCTCAATTATCTGCAATTTTCCAATCTGGAATTATCACTCGCGATTCTCGCTTTGACAAATTAGCAAGCGAACCTGCACAAGTTCACAATATGCCGTTTTTCAACGACTTAACTGGAGATTCTGAAGATGTAGTGGAAGGGCAAGACTTAACGGCAGATAAAATTACATCTAACCAGGATACATCTACTACTATTCGTCGTGCTAAAATGTGGAGCTCTACTGACTTAGCTGCACAATTGGCAGGTACAGACCCAATGAAAGCGATTGGTGATTTGGCAGCAGGATTCTGGGCTCGCGACCATCAAAAAGAGTTGTTGAATATTCTTGATGGTGTGTTCGCTTCTACTAGTATGACAGATCATATCCTTGATATTTCTGTGAAAGAAGGTAAAGCAGGAAACTTCTCAGGGGAGGCTTTCATTGATGCAATGCAACTTATGGGGGACGCACGAAACTCCTTAACAGCAGTAGTGATGCACTCTGCTACAAAGTCTTATTTGGATAAATTGAATTTAATCCAAACAATTCGTCAATCTGATGCGTTATCTTTTGATACATACATGGGTCGCCGTGTTATCGTGGATGATAGTTGCCCTGTTGAAACAGATAAATACACAACATACTTATTTGGCGAGGGTGCAATTGCCTATGGGGTAGGTAATCCAGTGGGCTTAAAACAAGCGGCAGTTGATCGTGATGAAAAGAAAGGCTCTGGTATTGATTACTTAATCATGCGTAAAGCGTTTATTATGCATCCACGTGGAGTAGCATGGCAAAACAAATCCCGTGCACATGCAGAGTCTGTATCTCGTACAGAGTTAAAAGATGCTAAAAACTGGAAACGTGTATACGAGCCTAAACAAATTCGCATCGTTAAATTCGTACACAAATTAGGTTAGGACTATGGGCGCTGAATCATATTGGGCAAAGCGCAGTATCGAACGAGAGGAAGAATGGAATAAAAAGAGCCGTGAAACGATCGAAAAAGAGCTGACATCCCAATATGAGAGGTCAGCGATACGCATCCAGGGGAATATAGAAAAGTTGTACGGTAAGTTTGCTAGAGATAACGGCTTAAGTAAGGAAGAGGCTAGAAAGCTGATTACTGGCACAGAATATAGGATTTGGCGAAAAGATATTGAAGAATATGTGAAGGAATACAAAGAAACAGGCAATCCAAAAACATTACTAGAACTCAATACTCTTGCTATGAGGTCCCGTATATCTAGACTAGATAAGCTGTATAGTGAAACGCTCATTGAGCTAGATAAGCTAGGTCAGCATGCAGATAGGGCGGTAACAAGGTTTCTGAAAGAGGCGTATAAAGACAACCGCTTACATTCTGCATATGAACTCGCTAAACGTGGCAATGGGCCCTTGCAAGTTGCTGTAGATAGTAAACGTATGCAAGATGTGCTAAGGACCCCTTGGAGCGGTAAAAACTATAGTGAACGGATATGGAAGAACTCCGATAAGCTCGCCAAAACAATACAAGCTACTATTGTGAATGGCGTGCATCGGGGTGTATCTGTTAATACGCTAGCCAAAGAAGTACAAAAACGAATGGAAGTAGGCAAAAGCGATGCTGTTCGATTGGTTCGGACGGAACTCAACTATATTCATAATCAAGCTACTCTTGACTCATTACGAGAGGCTAAGATGGGGTATTTTCAATTTATTGCAACCCTGGATAAGCGAACATCGTCGGTATGTCGGAATCACGATAATAATGTATACCCTTTGGATGAAGCAGAGGTAGGCAGTAATGTACCGCCATTACATCCTAGGTGCCGTTCTACCATAGCTGGTGCATTAGGGCCTAAAAAGGGAACTAGTGGATCACGTACAGTAAAAGTAGAGCCTTCAAAAAAAGGAGATACAGTAAAATATACTAAAGTCCCACGAAATATGGCTTATGAAGACTGGAAAGCGGTGTATGTAGATAAATCTAAGACGTTTGGTGAGTGGCGTACTGAACAAAAGGCAAATAAACCAACAAAAGAAGTATTATCAGATAAGCCTACAAAAGAAATCACAGCAGATATGATACGCAAAAAAATGGCTAATATTGATTTGTCAAAAGCTAATCCTCAAGATATAATAAACTTAGGTAAAATGGTTGCTGAGAAACATTCGATAGTCGACATCATAGGGGATAAAGAGGCGTTGAAGAAAGTATTCAGTGAATACAGAGAGATGGGCTCTGTCGTACCAAAAGAGATGTGGGCTAAATATGGCAATAAGCAAAATAAAACAATGCTGCAAGAAGCGTTTTCATTCTATCCGAGTGATTGGTTGCAATATGTACAAGACAATAATTGTAAAATTTGTGCCCATAAAGCTAGTAGAGGATACTTCCATTATGGAACTCCTAATGGCAGAGTTGATTTTATTAAGGGTAAATATGATTCTGATTCTAACTATATAACCATTGCGATGAATGGCGTAAAAAAAACTACACCATACCATGAAATTGGTCATATGGTTGAACATTTCAATAAAGATGCATTGAGATTATCTCTAGAGTATAGAAACATTAGAGTACAAGGGGAGCATTTACAATATCTTAGCGAGCTATTAAATTATAAAGGATATGGAAGAGAGCTCACATATGCTGATAATTTTATAAACCCATATATAGGTAAGGATTATGGTGAGCATGCTTCAGAAATTCTAAGCATGGGACTTGAAAGTGTTTTTTCTCCCAACGAAAATGGACATATAAAGAAGTTTAATTACAAAACAAACTCTTATGAATATGCTACAATTTCAGATGATATTGAGTATTTACATTTTATTGTTGGCATGATTTTAAAGGCGTAAAAGGTGGTGGAGTTGATGAATGATACAGAATACTATAAAGCAATAGAGAGATGCAATAAAATGCATGATTTATATTTATCTACGTTCGGTGAACATTCTTTAGATAGAGCTATTTATTGCGACCCATTAGATGATTCTGTAGATAGCATAAATGAAACCACAAGAAAACTTGCTAATGCTATTGCAAATAATCAACCTTTTGAACAAATGCCAGAGGAATTATGGCAAGAAATTATATTTTAAGCACTCTACATAGGGTGCTTTTTTAGTACCCAAAAGGAGGTGTGGCATGGGAAATGTGAAATATATAAGCTATGAAGAGGCGGTCCAGTGTATTACAGATACTGCTAATCGAATGTTGTTTATGGTGGATACTGCTGTGCATGAAAAAAGCCTAGAGCCTATTTCTTTATTTGCTGAAAAATTCGTATTAGATTGTATGGACTATTGCCATAGGACAGATTTCCCTCGTTCGTTGGTGTATACTGGTGCTGAACTTGCCGTTAAGTATAGCAAGGATACATTGAACCAATCACAAGGTCCGTTGAAGTCCCTAAAAGAAAATGATGTAGAGTTTACATGGGCTGTAACTGATATGTCACCGATTGGATGTATTAGTGAACAAGACTTCAATTCTATCAAGCCTAAGCTGAATTTGTATCGTAAGGTGGTATGGTCTAATGCTTAACCCCTGTAGTGCGTTACTTGCTCAGTACATGTATAAGGACAGATGTACGATTGCTAGGCAAGTAGAAACAACCGATGATATAGGAGCAGACGTATATGAAATGAAAGATATATATACGAATGTACCTTGCAAGCTAGGGCAAACCGGTCAAAGTAGCATGAATGGACAATCTACAGATAGGGCGTTTATGATCCAAGACCATTTGCGACTATCGTTGCCGATTGGATATGATGTGAAAGAGAATGACATCATCACCATTCAGCATAAAGGACAGACCTTTGTTATGCGCTCTGATACTCCGTTCAAGTACATGTCGCATCAAGAGATAGCATTATTTAGGATTAGTGAGGCGTAGTATGGGAGTAACAATTAATGGTTTTGATAAACTGAACTCAAAATGGAAACGAATACTTGCAAAGCATCCAGAGCATAGGGATACATTGTTGGCACAACAAGCAGAATTGCTCACCAATGATGTGAAGATGAAAACCCCTGTTGATACAGGTACACTTCGTAATGCATGGAAACGTACACCTGTTAATGGTGGGTCTGTAGAAGTGTACAATAATACAGAGTATGCGAACCATGTTGAGTATGGTCATCGGACACCAAAAGGCGGATTTGTGAAAGGTCGTAAAATGCTGCATAGGTCTATGGTAGGGTTTAAAAGTAAATTCCTTAACAATACCAGGGTGATTATGAGGAACCTATTAGATGATTAGATTACGGCACATACAAAAGGCTCTGTTAGAGCTTTTAAAAAGTAAATATCCAAATTATAAGGTATATTTCGACAACGTAGAAAAGTCGAATGTGCCTTATTTTTATGTAGAAATGTTTGTGCATACTGGGATAGGAGACGATACCTATTTTGATAGAACGGTGCAAATTGATATCGCATTTAGGACGATGGAGGATAAGCAAGGAAGAATTAAGCGATCCGAATTATATGATATGTCGGATAGTTTGGAATGCTTAATTAGACCAGGCTTCGTAGTCGATGATAGGCATATTACTATCAATGGCTTTGAGCATACGTTTATGGATGAAGTATTGCACTTCATTTTTAATTTAGAGTTTGCCGACGTCTTTACAGATGAAGAGGTTGGATTCATAAAAGCAGAGTTAATGCAAACGTTGTCATTGCGTTTAAATAATATTAATTTAAAGGAGAATGAACATGGCGAATGAAACAGAAAAATTTGGTTTACCGCAGGTCTTGATTGACTTTAAAACTAAGGGGGTAACAGCCATTAAACGGTCGGCGCGTGGGGTTGTAGTGCTGATTTTAAAATGTGAAACAACAGATGTGAGTAACAAATATCGCATCTCAGATGTTTCTGAAATCCCAAGCAAAGTATTTGATGAAGCGACTACAGACTTGATTAAAAAGTGTTTAGATGGAACTCCATTGCGAGTATTAGTATATACATTACCGAAAGAAGATGTAGTAGGTGCACAACACACACAAGCTACATTGTTAAAACAATTGAAGCACATTCGATACAACTACATTGCAGCGCCTACAGGTACGGAACAAGATCAACAAGATTTAGCATCTTATGTAAAAGCGGAGCGTAATAATGCTCGTAAAACAGTGAAAGCTGTTGTTGCTAATGTGGCAGCAGATCATAAAGGCATTATTAATTTCTGTGCAGATGAAATTAAGGTGGTTAAAGGCAAGGAAAGCTCCGGTAAACCTACATACAAAACGTATACTGCTATTGAATATACAGCCCGTATTGCAGGTATTCTTGCAGGTCTTGCACTAGACCGCTCAGCAACGTACTTTAAATTGACAGAGGTAGAATCTGTTAAAGTATTTGAAGATTTGACTGACCGCATTGATCGTGGAGAGTTACATTTATTTGATGAAGAAGATGGTGAAGGAGTTAAAATCGCACGTGCATGCAATTCCTTACAAACATTCACTACTGATGAAGGCCAAGAGTTCCGTAAAATCAAAATTATGGAAGGCGTGGACATGGTAACAGACGATATCCGGGATACGTTCAAAAAATACTATGTTGGTAAATACATCAATGATTACAACCATAAAATGCTATTTATTTCGGCAATTTTGGTATATTTCGGACAATTGGAAGGCAATGTATTAGATAATCGAGCAGGCAACACCGTAGATATTGATGAACAGTTCCAAAAAGACTATGCCATCATTAAAGGCGAGGATGTATCTACAATGACTCCAATGCAAATCCGTGAATACAACACTGGTTCTGAAATTGGATTAGCTGGTAAGGTTAAATTCGTGGATGCAATGGAAGATTTAAAAATTAGCTTTACGATGTAATAGGAGGCAATAACACATGGCAAGAGCAAGCGAAGATGTAAAATACAGAGGTCGTCGTCGTTGGAATGGATCTCACGGCAAAGTGTGGTTAGACGGCGAGTTAGTGTTTGAAATTGAGAGTTTTGAGTGTACTGTAGAGGCACAACGTGAAGATGTAATTATCGGTAATTCTGTTGACTCAAAAACTACAGCGTTAAAAGGTGAGGGTACGTTTAAGATCAAAAATGTTATCAATCGAAACTTCCGAAAATTACATGAGGCATGGTGTGCAGGGCATGATCCTCGTTCCGTCATTTCTGGGTTGCTTGATGATCCTGATGCGGTAGAGGGTCAAAAAGAGCGCCTTACTATTGATAATGTGTGGTTTACGAAATTAACGCCGTTACACTTTGAAAAAGGTAAAGTCGTGGAAACTGAAATTCCGTTTGGTTTTACACCAGAAGACTTAAAGTATATTGAATCAATTGACTAATAGAAAGGGATTACAAATATGGCAGTATCAATCAGTGATTTAATTGCAAAACGTGAAGAGATTAAAGAGCGCAAGGCTCAAAAAATGACTATTATGACTTCTATTGGTGAGGTAGTGGCAAAGAAACCATCTGCGTATTTAATGGCAGAGGCATTTGGGCTGGACGAAGGTGGCGATGAATACTTAGTTTATAATTGCATTGAAGAACCAAATTTGAAGGACAAAGAATTACAGGAGGCATATGATTGTCATGATCCAATCGATATTGTGAACAAACTGTTTGACTTCGGCGAAATCAAAGGGATTTCAACTATATTAATTAGTGCAGTTGGCATGGGCAAGAAGCTTGACTACGCTATTTTAGATGAAATAAAAAAGTAATAGAAGAAGACTGGGAGGCGGCTACGGCCGCCTATCTAGTACTGAAAGGTCATACTTTTGAATACTTTTTTAACCTATCTATGGCAGAAAAAGTGATGTGCTATGTAGGAATGAACAAAGAACGAGAAGATCAGGTAAATGTCGCTAAACTTGCTATAAAGGAGGTATTCGGTGGCTGATACAGAAATATTAGGCGTTGTAATATCTCTTGATGACAAGGGATTTACAGACGGAATAAAGAAAGCTAAAAATTCCACAGATGGGTTATCGCAGTCAACAAAAGCATTAGTTCCGGGATTATCCTCTGTTGAAAAGAGTATGGGGACGGCTTCAGGCGCCGCCCAAGGCATCAGTAATAAAATCAAAGCGGCTAACGGTACATTAGATAAGTTTAAACGTGCAGCAAGGGATACTATTGTTAAGCTTCGAGTTAAGGATGACGCTACTCCTACCGTTAAAAAGATAAAAGATGAACTGAACAAATTTAAAGGCAAGGTCTATACCGCAACCGTAAATGTGAAGCAGAACTTATCTGGTGTCGCAGGTAAGGCAGCGGATACGGTAAGTGGAGCAATGTTTGGTGCAACTGCACAAATGGCAGGCATGGCAGGCATTGGATTTGGCGTATTTGATGCTGTAAAAGGCTATGCAGACTTTGAAGAAGAGATGTCAGCGGTAAAAGCTATCTCAGGAGCTACAGGTGATGAATTTAATCGGCTTAAAGAGAAAGCAATCCAAATGGGTGCGGATACAAAGTACAGCGCATTAGAATCAGCTCAAGCATTCCGTTATATGGGGATGGCCGGCTGGAAGACCGGAGAGATGATAGACGGTATTGCGGGTATCATGAACTTAGCTGCGGCATCTGGTGAAGATTTGGCTATGACTGCTGATATTGTGACAGATAGCTTATCTGCTTTTGGTTTGCAAGCTAAAGACTCCGCTATGTTTGCGGATGTATTGGCAGCAGCTGCTACTAATTCGAATACGAATGTTGCTCTTATGGGGCAAACCTTCAAATATGCTGCACCAGTAGCTGGTGCTTTAGGTTTCACAGTTCAAGATACCGCAACTGCAATTGGTCTTATGGCTAACCAAGGCATCAAAGGAAGTGAAGCTGGTACAGCGTTACGATCTACGATGACAAGAATGGTCAAACCTACAAATGATTCTGCTGAAGCGATGCAAATATTAGGGCTCAATATATTAGATGCTAATGGCAAAATGAAGCCTTTTAGAGATATTATTAAAGATATTCGTTCCGGGATGAGTAAGTTCACTCCAGAAAGTAAAGCTTCAGTGGCAGCTATGTTGGCAGGTCAAGAAGCTATGTCTGGGTTATTGGCTTTGGTTAATTCCTCAGATGCAGATTTTGATAAGTTAGCGAGTGCGATTGATAATTCTAATGGTGCTGCGCAAAACATGGCCAACATTAGAATGGACAACCTAAAAGGTGATTTGGAGCAACTATCAGGAGACTGGGACTCTTTCACTACAAAAATTATGGGCGGTGGTATTGGAGGTTTCCGTGAGATTGTACAAGGCATCGATAATTGGTTCGCTGGATTTGCTGAGAATGTGGAGACAAATGGGCTCAATGTTAAATCTATCATAGACGGCATTACATCTGCGGTTAAAGAGCTAGTAGGGCAAACCGTAAAAATGGAAGGCCTGCCATCCATTTTATCTGGAATTGCGTTGGCGGTAGCTGGCGTGGGAGCTTTTAAATTCGGAAAGAAAATAAAGAACCTATTTAAGAAAGGTAAAGGAAGTTCCTCTGGCGGTGGAGATGGAACTGTTGGCGAAATGACAGTAAATGCCCTACAGGTCACTTTAAATGCTGCCAAACTATTGCCTGGAGTTGGTGAAGGTAATTTACCGGGCTTGCCAGGAGGCAGCGGAGGCAAGCGACCTTCAAATTATCCACCGAACACAACCCCTAATTATCCGAATAACTATCCTACTAATACACCTTCAACTCCTGCTAGTGGCAAAGGTCGCAAGTATGGTCGAAAAGCCTGGGATAATACTAAAATCGCAGTACGTAAATCTTGGGATATGACTAAAGCTTTAGGCGGCAAGTCTCGTGATGTTATTAAAATCGTAGGAAGCAAGTCTTTAGGGGTTGCTAAATCTACTGCACAAAAATCTTGGGGCATTAGTAATGAAATCAGGAAAGGCATTGGCGAAGTGTCTGCTAAGTCTTTTAAAGGAATAAGCAAAGGCATGGGTGTACTTGGAAAAGGCTTAATGAAAGTCGGAGGCAAGGCGGCAATACCTTTATCTTTGGCCATGGGTGCTTATGATATCGCTACATCTGAGAATAAAGGAAAAGCTGCAAGTGGCATGGCTGGTAGTTTGGCAGGTGGTTTAGCTGGTGCCAAATTAGGAGCTATGGGTGGAGCGGCATTAGGCTCTATCATACCTGGCATTGGTACAGCCGTAGGTGGTGCGTTAGGGGGCTTAATTGGCGGTGTTGGTGGCGCTATCTTTGGTGAAGAAATAGGTAACAGTATCTATGAAGGAATCACAAATAATCTTGAGGGATTAAAGCAGTGGTTCTCTAATACATGGAAAAGCATATATGATGGTGTTGTTTCTAATTTTGATGGCATTAAGCAATGGTTTAGTGATACATGGGATACTGTTGTTAGCACATGTACACCTATCATTAATACGATAGTGGGTGTAGTCGCAATGGCTTATGATGGTATCGTTTCTATATGCTCACCGTTAGCAGATTGGTTTAGCTCTACCGTGTGGCAACCAATTAGCAATTTTGCGCAAAGCACTACCGATGCAATTACAAGCGCTTTTGATGGCGCATGTAGTGCGGTAAAGGGAGCGTGGAGCGGAATCGTTGGATGGTTCAATGAAAATGTATGGGGGCCGTTAAAACAATTTGGGCAAGAAGCGTTATCTACCATTGGTGGTGGAATAAATTCTGCTATGGAAAAAGGCTCATCTATTACAGGTTTAAAATTAAGTGGCCATGCGACAGGTAGTAATTACTTTGGCGGTGGCTGGACTGAAATTAATGAACGTGGCGGTGAGATTGTAGATTTACCTAGCGGATCAAGAATATACCCACATGCAACTACCGAAAAAATGTTAACTGAACAATTTAGCGGTGCGAATAGTGGCGGTAATAACTATTCTATTAGTGGCAATACATTTGTAGTACGTGAAGAGGCTGATATTGATAGAATTGCACATTCTTTATTTTCTATGATTGCGTCCGCTGAAACGAACTATGGAGGTGTTTAATGGCAAAATTAGTAGCAGGAATAGGTAGGGCATTGTCCTACCTATCCGTTATTATGGGTAAAAGTGGCAATCAGTACCCTACTATTATCTTATCCCAAGGGAATGAACGGTTAGTCTTGCCCGTGACCCCTACAAAGTATGATGTAGGATTTGAACAAGAACATAAATCTGTAGACATTACACAAATTGGTGAGGTCTTATTATTTGGCAATCCTAAACTAAAGACACTTTCGTTTGATGGATTCTTTCCAGCGAAAGATTACCCTTTTATCGTAGGTGATAAAAGAAAGCCATCAGAAATTGTATCGCTTATTGAAAAGTGGTCAGTATCTAAAAAGCCAGTCCGTGTGATTATTTCCGATGGGCCTATTAATTTAATGATGGCAATTATGTCATTTCCATGGAAGAAACAAGAAAATACAGGGGATTTGTATTTTACTCTTAGTTTTAAAGAGTACAAAGATTTGAACACATCCACCGTAAGTGATGAAACAAAGGCGGTAGATTCTACTACAGGTTTAAAAGATAGACCGACAATGGAAAGTAAGCCAACAACGGCAACCTTATTTAATCGAGGTTCAGATGTATTAGATGCAGCCAAAAAAGCTTATGGAAATTACAAACAATATGAACGCATTATCCAATCTAATGATTTAAAGAACTTGACGATTAATAATCTAAGCCAACTTAGAAAGCTAAAGGTGAAATGATGATTATTAAACATATAGATTCTGTTGAAAATGACATTACTCATTTAGTTAATTCTGCTACATGGTCAGGTTCAAGGATACAGGCGGCTAGAAAACTAGAGTTTTCTTATACGCAAGATCCAAGAGATCCGAACTTTCCAGTATATGCGCTGAATATAGGGGAAACAGTAAAGGCGTATTCCGAAGATGGGGACCTTCAATTTGTAGGTAATATTTATGCAACGGAGCGTAAAACATCTGCATCAGCGATTACGGTGACATGTTACGATAATCTCTTTGTATTAAGTAAGTCAAAAACTACTAGGAAGTTTACTAACATGACAGCTGAGGATATCACTAAGGCTGTATGTAAGGAAATGGGAATTAAAGTAGGTAATTTGGCTGAAACAAAAGAAAAGATGACCTTTATTGCGAATAATAAATCAGGGTACCAGATTATTGTTATGGCATATACAGAGGCCTCTAAAAAGACTGGCAAGAAATACCAAACCATGATGGAGGGCGATGAGTTAGATGTTATAGAAAAAGGCTCATTAATTGAGGGCTTAGTAATCGACCAGTATAGGAATATTACGGATTCATCCTACAAGGAAAGTATCGAAAACATGGTCAATAAGGTGATGGTTACGGATGATAAAGGTAATTTAATTCGTTATGAAAGTAATGACGACCATATCAAACGATATTCCATGATACAAGAGGTTTACAAGGAGAGTAAAAACAAAAACACCGCTGAAGAGGTAAAGGCGATCTTTAAAGGGCCAGAGCGTAGTGGTACGATTGATTGCTTAGGAGATTACGATGCTTTATCTTCGTATTCAATTGAGATACGCGATATCATTGCTCAATTGAGCGGTAAATTTTGGATTAAAAGTGATACCCATACTTTCCAAAATGGGCAACACACGATGAAATTAGAGATTGAGTTTGAAAATATTATGACCGAAGAAAAAGTAGATCATTCTTTAGAAGAAAAGGAAGCAAAACGAAATGAGCGCGAAGTTAAAAAAACTGAAAAGGCCGCTCAAGGGAAAGGCCGGCGGTCAACAAAGAAACAAAGTAAAAGAAAGGTAGAGATACACTATGTACAATGATATACCGAGCGCGGCGCATTCTATGGCAAAGGTAGTGGACACTATCCATGGAATTGCAAAAGGCGAACAACCTATGGGAATGCGTATAGGTGTTGTTACCTCTCCATATCCAAACCTTGTAATTAGGGTCGATAACATCGATATTACCAACGAACAGATTTATATTAATGATTATTGGAAGCCAGATCATTATCGGGAAGCAAAAGGGCATATCATAAGTGCAACACAGCCTCGTTCAGGTGGTGGTGGATATGCTGAGTTCGCTAGCCATACCCATGATATTCATAACGATTATACAGATACTATCATTATGACGGATACGCTCCGAGTAGGGGATGAGGTAACGGTATTCCCTGTATACGGTCAAGAAGAACAATTGTATTATATTGGGCAGAAAGTGGTGAAACTATGAGTGCGGAGTTCCCTTTTGTAGGTGGCTTAACCATACAAGAAAGAGAGCAAGAATTACCCGTATTCATTGAATATGATTGGGATTTTGAACATAATACTTTCAAACTCGATAGTCTTGGTAATCGAATTAAAGTGACTGCTGATGATGCACTAAAGGTTTGGGTTTATAAAGCCTTAATGACGGAACGCAATCAATATCTAGCCTATTCTAGGAGATATGGAATAGAACTTAAACCATTTATTGGTGATGTGATGAGTGTAGGTGAGCGCTATAGCGAGTTGAAACGTGTGATTATCGAATGCCTAATGGTTAATCCGTATATTAAATCTGTTGATAGTGTTGAATTTGAAGAGGTTCAGGACAAAGTAGAGTGCTTTGTCACTCTTACGACAATATATGGAGGTTTAAATATTAATGTTTAAAATACCTAATTCAGATGAAATACTTAAGGAATTACAAAACCAGTGTACATCACCATTTAGCAAATTTGAGGGTACATTTGAGTACGATGTATTTTCGTCAAATGCTATTGAATTTATGAAAACCTATGTAGAACTTGGAGAACTATACAAAGTAGCATTTGGTGATACGGCATATGGTGATTTCTTAACAAGAAAGGCCGCCGACAGTGGAGTAATTCGAAAAGAATCTACAAAGGCTGTTGGATTTGTTACGGTAAAAGGCAATGGAGAACTTCCTAAAGGGAGTCAATTTGCAACACAAACAGGCGTGTTGTTTGAAACCTTAGAGGCTGTGACGGTGGATACACAGGCTACTGTGAAAGTGGAGGCTGTGATACCTGGTAGTATTGGTAATGTAACGGCGCAAGCGATTTCTGTAATACCTATGTCGATACCAGGGATGCTAAGTGTTTCAAATGTCGAACCTATGCAAGACGGTTTTGAAGCGGAGACGGATGAAGAACTTAGAACAAGATACCTAAATCATGTACGAAATCCTGGCACATCAGGTAATGTTAACCATTATTATGAGTGGGCGATGTCAGTGGCAGGAGTCGGAGGGGCTAAAGTTATTCCTACGTGGAATGGCCCAGGAACAGTAAAAGTGATTGTCGTAGATACGGAATATAAAGCTGCATCCAAAGATATTGTTGCTAAGGTACAATCTTACGTTGACAAGGTGCGCCCAATGGGGGCTGTTGTTACAGTAAAAACGGTGGAACCTACAACAATTAATCTATCTATTCACCCTGAAGGCGCATTTAGCAAAGACGTATTTAAGGAATTGGTCAAAGCATATTTTATTGCTTTGGAACAACAGGTAATTAAAGGTAATCAGACAGTTAAGTTATCAGTTGCTAAAATTGGTAGTTTGGCACTAGATGCAGGAGCGATAGATTATACGAGATTATTGGTAAATGGTCGAACCGAGTCTATTACATTAGGTGTGGATCAATTAGCTGTATTAGGCGAGGTACAAGTCGTATGATGTTTAATTTGTTGAGAACCTATAAAGTAGATGTCTTGCGATATTTGCCTAAGTTCTTGAGCAACGACAATACTTTTAAAGGAGCGCAAGATTCCTTAAGCGAAGAACATGAGAAACAGCGGTTGCTTATTATTGATATATGTAAGCAGCTATTTGTGGAAAGTGCAACCTGGGGCTTAGATGATTGGGAGCGAGTATATGGATTACAGAATAAGCATTTGCCCATAGACCAACGGCGTAATTTGTTGTTAGTCAAAATGCGTGGAGCACAAACAATTACGGAAAGTCAATTACAAGAGATTGTAAATTTGGTGTATCCACCAAAGAATGCGATAGTACTAGAAAATACAGGTCCTAATACGTTTAAGATTATCGTTAATACAATAGATGCACTTGATGAAATCAGAAGAGTCGTAGAGATTTATAAACCCGCGCATCTATCGTATTTGCTTAGTCATGCCTTTACTGGCAAAGCCCCTATGAGGATTAGTGGGGCGGTGTCGCAAATTGAACGAATTTATATTATGCCGCAAAAATCTGATAGAACGATCACGACAAATGGTCCTATAAGTAAACCAGTTGGCGCAATCGCTATTAGAAGTCGGTTACAGTTTTAAAGGAGGAAGTAGTGAGTAATTATAATAAAATAACCACAACATTAGCTGGTAACAACATGCTTGTAGAGTCCATTAATCAGAAAAAACCTTTGATTTTTACAAAAATTGCATTAGGTGATGGCGCTGTATCAGATAATGAAAGCATAGAGCTATTAACTGACCTTAAGCACAAAATCTGTGATAATGGGGTTGAGGCTGTTAAGAAAAAAGGGAATGGCGAAATTGATGTAGTAGCTACTATTTCTAACAGTAGACTAACTACAGGATTTTATGCTCGTGAATTGGGCGTATTTGCAAAGGTCGGTGAGAGTGGTACAGAGAAACTGTTTGCCTACACTAATGCGGGATCACAGGCGAGTTATACTACAGCCGGAACCTCGTTGGATGAAAAGTTAATTACTATTACATTTTATGTCGGCAATGCAGAGAATGTAACCATTAATTTAAACAGTCAAATATATGTAACTAAAGAAATGGTAGATGGAGTTAAAAATTCTTTAGAAAGCCAGCTGAATGCACATAAGTCAGACCCTAATGCCCATAACCTCAGCAGATATGCAGGCGGTACACCAATTCCAGCAGGGATAAGCGACTGGAATTCCTTGACGACCCCAGGAATTTACGAAGGAAACGCTCGTAATTTTGGGTGGGCTAATGCGCCATCGTCAAGCAAAATTTATCCGTATGGTCAAATTCAAGTGACCAAAACGGAAGGGAACATAATTAATCAGACCTTTTATTCTTACGGACAAGGCAAGGATATTAAAATAGCGACTCGGACATTCTATAATGCCTGGTCATCGTGGCAGTACTTAGCTGATTGGGATAGTTTAATTACTGACATTACAAAATCTACTACTGGAATTAACGTTAAGAAGGGTGACGGCTCACCTACATTCTTACAATTGTTGACTACAAATAAATCCGATTCAAATACGAATTTGGCACCAACGCTTGGAGTTGTGAAGGAGTTAATCGCAGGTGTAAACTCGTCAATTAGTGGGGTAAACTCGTCAATTAGTAATGGCGATGTGACAATCACCAAAACGACACAAGGTTTTAATGTAAATAAGGGTGGGAATAGTACACCAATTAATTTACTAACCACAGACAGTTCTGATACTAATTCAGGTTTGGCGCCTACCTTAGCAGTAGTAAAGTCCCTTATTGGTGGGGTTGAAGCTTCTGTTAGAACTTTACGTAGCGATGTTATGAATAAAGAGGTAACGGTCACTAAGAATAATACGGGTATTAGCGTAAGGAAAGGATCCTCATCCTCAGATCTTCAACTATTAACGACAAATAAGGCTGATACAAATACAGGATTGGCACCTACATTAGCTGTAGTTAAATCTCTTATTGGTGACGTTGAAGCTTCAGTTAATTCCGTCCGTTCGGACGTTAATGCGAAAGAAGTGACCGTGACAAAAAACACTATTGGCTTGACAGTTCGCAAAGGTAGTACTACATCTGACCTTCAACTATTAACAACAAATAAGGCCGAGACCAATACAGGATTAGCACCTACATTAGCCGTTGTCAAATCTCTTATTGGGGATGTAGAATCCTCGGTTAATTCCGTCCGTTCGGACGTTAATGCGAAAGAGGTAACCGTCACAAAGAATAACACAGGGCTTACGGTAAGAAAGGGCAACAGTTCCTCAGATCTTCAACTACTAACGTCAAATAAAGCAGATACTAACACCGCCCTTGCACCAACACTAGCGGTTGTAAAAGCATTAATTGGTGATATTAATTTGGATGTAACGAGTCTACTAAAATCCAAAGGAGTTCGGTACGACTTTAGCAACGAGAATGCCTGGTATATCTGCTTTGGCGAGGCATTCGGGGGGCTAATTATCCAAGGGGGAAAAGCCAATGTTGAAGTATCCTCCAGGATATTTGCTGATTTCATTAACTTTCCAATAACATTTACAAGAACGCCAATTGTTTCAGCTACCAATGTCGCTGAAACTCTTGATCGAGACGAATGGGCAACCAGCGCAATATCTGCAATCAGCTTAACAAAATTTAAATATCAAAGTGCCCAAAACGGAGTTACTAAATTACATTGGATTGCCATTGGTAGTTAAATCCCTATCGCTACATATCTTACGGCGGGTGTTATTCCATCTGATGAGTAATCATTCCCCAAGCCACATAAGAACCTAGACTTATCCACAACTTTGCACCATGCTCCTACATTGAATTGAGGCAAAATTGATATTGCATTTGCATAAAAACATTTAGATTTGAAAGAAATAGGATATGTTTTATACCCATATTCACCGACACTCTCAACAGATATTCCCCCTTGGTCATTTTAGTAAGCGAATAGCCTTACGCAATTGACCTAATGATTTGTGAGTATACACTCCGTCGGTAACGTTTCCACTAGCATGGCCAAGCAGTAATCGCTTGGCGTTGTAATTGGCGCCCTCGTTATCAAGGCGTGTAGCGAAGGTGTGGCGACAATCGTGGGTGGTGTGTTTGGCATTAATGGCTTTCATTGCTTTGTCAAATTCTCTACTTAGAGATGAATAGGTACGACATTCCTGAATTACGTAAATAGTATTGAGTCTACGCTCGATGATAGGCCATATTCGTTCGTGGATAGGAATAGTACGGATGCCTGATTTAGTCTTGGCCGATGTGATTTTAATCGTTCGTTGCTTACGGTTAACATCACGAGCTTTCAGATTAATCAATTCCGATGCACGCATTCCCGTATAAAGAAGAATCAATGGAATATCATGCAGTGGTGATTCTAAACGCCATAAGCGGTTGATTGCTTGGGTAGTGAAAGGCTTGTGTGGTCGTACTGGCTTATTATGGCCAAGGTTTAGGAACTTGGCATAATTAGTGGTACACCATCCATTGATTATTGCATAGTCAAATAATTGACTAATTAAGGTTCGGATCTTCTTGCAGGAACTGTAAGATAGTCCAGTACTAAGCATGTTGTCAATGATTGACTGTAATTGGAGGTAAGAGATGTCACCAATTGCTACATCGTGAATACTAACCAGGTGCGCAAAGGCGGAGCCGTAGTTGTTAAGAGTGTTAGTGCTTACACTCTTAGCATGCGACGGTATCCACATTTCGTAGACTTCATGAAGTGTTAGGGATTGGCGAGATTGTTGGAGTGCATCAACCGCTTCATCGTAGGTGGAGTAATAGCCTAGGACAGAATATACCACATAAGGACGTTTCGTAGCATGCTTTATTTTTTGTATAAGTTTCATTGTATTCCTCTTTCAACATAAAAAAGCCCTCGTCCATTGACGAGAGCGGAGAATATGATATAATGAAATTACAAATAAGAAGAACCCGATGTGTGAAGGCGTTAGGTTCATCTTAAAATCAATTCACAGTGTGATGACCCTAACGTGTAAGCGCTAGGGTCGTTGTATTATCAGAAACTATTTAAGTAACTGTAATATGGCAACTACTAAAGTAAGAATGGAAATGATTAATTGAATCTTTTCATAATTACGCATAGTATCACCACCTTTCGGTGATGAACCTAACTCACATCGAGTTCTTATGACAATTATAACATACTAGCACCGTATAGGTGCTTTTTTTGTGCAATTTTTTATCTCTTAGAAAGGAGAATAAACATGGAAAATCAATATGTATTTGTATTGGATGAAAAAGGTACACGTATCACATCCTTATTAGTCGGTGTGCATGGCGAAACAGAAGAGGCGTGTATTGAGATTGCAAAACGTGACTACCCTAATCATACGTATGTTACAGGTGGGGATGAAATGCAGCGTCAATTCATCGACTACAAATGCTATGTAAACGGCGAGTTCATAGACTACGTGCCAGAGGCAGTAGAGCCATCCAAAAAAGATAAAATCGAAGTGCTAAAGAAGGAAGCTGAAAAGGAAAGAGAACAATTGAAGGAAGCCTTCCTCACAAAACAGATGAAGGGGCTACCCGTTGATGACATCAAAGATAAGTTCAAGCAAATTGATATTGATTTAATCAAGAAAATCCGCGAGTTGAAATAGGAGGTACTCATTATGAAAGAAACATATTGTGAATGGTGCGGTTCGGTATTATTGGAAAACGGACGTTGCCCTATTGAGGGTTGTGTACAAAATGTATTGCTAGATGCGTTACAAGATGCCGAAGAAGAACCCAAGCAAGAATCCGAGGAAAAGAAAGATGAATCAAATCAAACAGCATAATTTCGTGATGGAGCAGGGCGTGCCTTGCTCCTTCTTGTTAGAGTATAACAAGGAGATACAGGCGGATAACCTATTCGCCGTGGTGAGGGGCAATGCTAGTGATGAGGAGTTCGTGGCAAAGTTCAACATTGCAAAGGTAGAGAATGTGAGTGAAGATGCCATTGTTACATTCAAATTGACATTGAATGGTGATATTCCTCACGGTCGATACATCTATGATGTCTTTGTTTATGATTCAAATAATAAGCCTAAATCTAAAATTTTAAAAGGACACATCTTGATAAAAGCTAGTATCTCAGATAGGGGGCGATTGAATGGGTGACGTAGTACGCATTATTGATGGTGAAGAGAGCGATATCGTCAAGGTCGCTGACTATTCGGGATCAGGTGGCGTCGGTCCACGTGGTCCTAAAGGCGATAAAGGTGAACAAGGTCCTAAAGGCGAACGTGGTCCAGAAGGCCCAGTAGGTCCTAAGGGAGACATTGGCGAGCGAGGCCTTAAGGGCGAAGATGGACAACAAGGACCCCGTGGAGAGCAAGGACCACCAGGACCAAAGGGAGAGGCTTTCAAATTCTCTGATTTTACCACAGAACAATTAGAACTTTTAAAAGGGGTTAAAGGTGATGTAGGCCCACAAGGGCCAATTGGATTAACAGGACCTAAAGGTGAGCAAGGTGACGTGGGTCCACGAGGGCAACAAGGTGAACAAGGTCCACAAGGTGTCACAGGTCCTATAGGACCCAAAGGGGATAAAGGCGAGCCATTCCGATACTCAGACTTTACGGCTGAGCAATTACTTTCGTTGAAAGGACCAAAAGGAGAAATAGGTCCTCAAGGTCCACCTGGTCCTGCTGGTGCTAATGCAACACCTCAAACTCTATCATTCAACAACGGTCAACTATCAATCAGTGGAGGGAATACAGTTACCATTCCGACCACATCAAGTGGTGGTAGTGCGGCAGAATCGACTACACAAAAGAAATATACATACAAAACACCAAAAGGCTCATCATGGATGGATGGTGATAGTCATTTCCTACTTACGAGAATAGGGAATTCGGTTGTAGTAGGTGCTAAGGGGGCGCCATGGGCGACCATTTCGATTACACCTCCCAATGACCAAAACTTTGCTAAACTGCCTAAACGTGAGTCAGATGTCAACGGTCGTGGAGGGACGTGGTTAATAGTTCAGAAACCTACTAATGGGGGAGCCTTTCAAGGGAACTATATAATTCCCGAGGGATTTACTCCAATCAGCTCGGTGTATGCTGACTTAGTAAACGACAATGGCTTAACAGTAGGGTCGGTTATGTTCGGCGACCTCGATAATCAGAGGCTGATCCGCTTCCATTTTGATGGAAAAGGAACACAAGCAAGGAATGCAATTCCTACACGATTACTACGGTTAGGGGTGTGCACGTGGTTAACAGAAGATAACCCGCCGACTAAAGAAATCAACGACCCACTCCAAGGCCGTTTGACTATTTCGGAAATTAGGAAAGGATAAATAATGTGGGGATACAATTTGATAGAAACCATTACACTAATTAGTGGTGCGATAGGAATCTCAACAGTCGTAGTGCATCTTTACGATTTAAAAGTACAGACAGAACGAGAAAATGAACTACTAAAGTTAAGACTAGAGATTGAGGAAGTTTACAAAGGCAACACTCATACTTTAGAACTCAATACGCAAGCAATTACAACACTTGCGAAAAGCATTGATAAATTAAATAGTGCGGTGGATTTAATGCAAGATAAAATTGTAGACCTTGCGACAGAGCAAAGCGCAACAAAGGAAAGTGTTAAGTCAGCACATAAAAGAATTAATGAGTTAAACGAAAGAGGGATTGTTAATGACCATAGATAAGCTAGAATTGATTGGTAAGGCTAAGCGAATATTCCAAAATATCAGAATAGCCAATATCCACCCTACTGGTGTGTTGGCTACACGGTTATTGGTGCTAGTTATGTTAGTACCTATCTTATTAGTAGTGGTTGAATACATGCTTGCCTTTGTGAAAGGACATGTATCGGATGACCTTGGCAAGCTAATTACAGTCGGTATTAACATAATCGACCATATTTTTATTCCGTCAGTGTTGACCGCATTAGTAGGGTTCCTTGCCCTATGGGTGGATAGAGACGGGGACGGCATTCCAGATCAGTTAGAAAAGGAGGACAAACGATGAAAAAAGGATTTGATATTTCAGCATGGCAAGAGACGGAAAGCGGAATACCTTATTATGATGAGCACCGTATGCAACAAGCTAAAGACGAAGGCAATGAATTCGTAATTATTAAATTGGGCGAGAACTATACTGTTGATGAATTCTTTGAGCAGCATATCGCAGCAGCATTAAATGCGGGCCTTGAAGTAGGGGTGTATTATTTCAGCCATGCATACGATGAGGTAACTGCAGTACAAGAAGCAGAATGGGTACTTAATACGTTAAATAGTTATGGATATACTGACTATCATTTACAAGCGGGCATTTGGTATGATTATGAAGAGCATAGACAACTACGTAACATGATTAATGCTGGGGCATTGACAAGCCAAGAAATGACGAATTGTATTAGCAAGTTTGTAAATATATTATGGGGAGCTGGTTTTAAAAATGTAGGTGTGTATAGTGGATATTCCTTATTGTGGGATGAAACATATGCATATAGCCAAATGCCTAGCGTCCCTGTATGGTGTGCCCAATATGATTCGCAATGCGATTATCCAAATATCAGAATATGGCAATATAGCGATTGCGGAATGGTAGCTGGTAAAGAAGTTGATGTCAACTACATGTATGACGGGGAGTAGCTATGTATGAACGCATCAAAACTTATATTAGCCGTTATTCTTGGATTTACTACATTTGCGCTGCCGTGTTCATTCTCTTATTCGGCAGATTTATCTTCGATGGAGGTAACGACTCAGACTATCAACGTGCCACTGACCACTTGGAACGAGCTCAAGAGCAACAACGAGAAAGCCTTGACCTTAATCAGACAATCAAGGCTTCCGTTGACAGAAGCGCAAGCCTTAACCGTGAAGCAAGCGAGCGAATTGAAAGAATTGAAGTCTATCAACATCAAGCAATCACAAGAATTGATGAAAGCACAAAACGACTTGATGAGGCAGAAAGATTACTTGAACGAAATGAACAGCTCGTTAGAGATGTTGAGCAAGGACATCAAGCGCAACAAGGCGACAGAACAACGGCTACACCGACAACGCAACAGGTGGGCAATCGTTAGCGGTTTATTACTTGTTGGATTAGCTGTAAAATAAAATTTAATATAATAAAAAAGCCTACCAGCCATTAATGTATAATTGATATATTTTTAGTTGAAATTTAAGGAAACACTTAACTCTACATATGATAAGGTGTATAATAATATTGCAAGATAATAAAGTTATTAACGAAAGTAGTATAAGATAAATTTTACTTTTAATCATTTTGCGTGTAAGCTTAACAAAAGGGGTATATACTGCTTTATCAAGTGTTGTAGAGTTAAGGGGTGTAAATATAATGAAAGGAAAAGGGCAACAAAGTACTATCTATGATGTAGCAAAATATATAATTGATAACTTTGGACCAATGTCAGCGATGAAATTACAAAAGTTAGCTTTCTATTCACAAGCAATGGCATTAGTGTGGGATGACGTTCCAATTTTTGAAGATGATTTTGAAGCATGGTCTAAGGGGCCAGTTTGTAGAACTCTATTTCAAGCACATAAAGGGATGTTTATGATCGAGAGTGCAGAATTTTTAGATATATATAAACCAGATATTAACAGAATAAGCGAAGATCACAAAGATACTATAAATGCGGTTTGCAATAGTCTTAAAGATGTGTCCGGATATGAGTTAAGTCAAATGACACATTCCGAAAGACCTTGGATAGATGCTAGAGATGGATTGCCAGTTGGCGCACATTGCGATAGAATTATCTCTAAACAATCTATGGAAGAGTATTATCAAGGAAATTGGTGATATGGCAACTAAAAAAGGTAGGACTACAATAAAGCGTTCTACAAAACCAATTTCTAAGGGGCGCAACCATGACGCAGAGTTATTTAAATGGTCTTTCAAATCGTATTATAAGGAACATAAATGCTGGTGTGAGTTAGAAGGTAATGATGTTATCACTAATATTATTCATAAGTTAGAGGATTATGCTACACAAACGTGGTCCGCAGTGAAATCTGCATCAGGAGGCAAAGGTGAGGGTAATGGTACTAATAATCACTCTATCCTGGCTAATAAATTGCCAAAAGAATATAAAGAGCAATATATAGCATCAGGCTATATGAGGGAGTTCGAACAAGTATTTTCATTGCGGTTAACAGGGAAAAAGAGATTAATTGGATATGTATTGAGGGGGACTTTTTACCCTTTGTGGTATGATAAGGATCATTTCATTTTTCCTGTTAAGTAATAGAAATTATAATAAGTAAAATCTCTATAGATAATACAGAGAGACTCTTTTATAAAAATAAAAATTTATGAATAGCACGCTATTAATGGTATTAGGAGTGCTGTAATGAAACTTGAGGATGTAATGACTACACAAGAAGCGGGCGAACGTTGGGGGATTCCTTCGGATTCAATTAAACAATGTTGCCTAAAGAGATATCCTAAAAAGCAGTTTACCGATGAGGAATGTCGTAAGTCTGGTAAATCATGGTTAGTCACAGTAGCTGGCATGTCTCGATTATATGGAAAAGAAAAGACTAAATAGACTAAAAGCCTACCGCCTGTAATAGGTTGGTAGGCTTAATTATTTATTATTGTTAAATATAAATACAGGCTCCATTCTGCTATTTCAGTGTCGGTTGCTCAACCGTTGCTCAACCTGTATCATTGAGAATGTGATAATATCAATGGTTGATGGAGATACTTTACAATTGTTCGTAAATAATAAAAGGGGTCCTTCGGGACCCTTTTTCTATCTTGAATAGGTGCTTAAATCTATTATATATTGGAATATTAGTATAGGTTATTCTTTTCTAGCATATTTATATATACAATTATTGATTATGAAAGCTGATGTAGAGGATTATATTTATATTGTATTATACGTAAAAACAACAGAGGCAAGTTGAGCGAATCAACTTGCCTCTATTGTTGTATAGTTAAGTATGTATGATAGTTGTTAGTGTTTTTTTATTTGGAGGAGTCTATTCTAAGCGATTTCATTAGAATGCTGGAAGAATAGCACCTTTGTATTTGTCTTCGATGAATTTTTTGATTTCAGGGCTTTGTAAAGCTTTGATCAATTTTTGAATATCTTCACGTTTTTCATCGCCTTCACGAACGGATACGATGTTTACATATGGAGAATCTTTAGATTCTAAGAACAATGCATCTTTTGTTGGGTTCAAGTTAGCACCTAATGCAAAGTTTGTATTGATTACAGAAATTGTGGAATCATCTAATGTACGAGGTAATTGAGCCGCCTCTAATTCAACGAATTTTAAGTTTTTAGGGTTATCTTTGATATCTTGTACTGTAGCAGAAATGCTGTTAGGATCGTTCAAAGTGATTAAACCAGCTTTGGAAAGCAATAGTAATGCACGACCACCATTTGTCGCATCAGATGGGATTGCTACTTGAGCGCCATCTTGTACTTCTTTCAAATCTTTTACTTTTTTAGAGTAAATGCCCATTGGCTCGATGTGTACGGCACCTGCTGTTGCAATGTGAGTACCTTTTTCTTTGTTGAAGTTTTCTTGGTAAGGAATGTGAGCAAAGAAGTTCGCATCAATTTCTTTGTCATTCAAGGACACGTTTGGTTGTACATAGTCGCTGAACTCGATGATTTCTAATTTAATGCCTTCTTTAGCAAGGATTGGTTTTACTTGCTCTAGGATTTCAGCGTGAGGTACTGGGGAAGCACCAATTTTCAATGTTTTACCTGCATCGGAACCAGTGGAGCTAGTGCCAGTGGAACCACAGCCACCTAACAATAAGGCAGCGCCTAATACAGCCGTAGCGGCTAAACTAAATAATTTCTTCATATTTTATCTCCTTTTCTTTGTGTACTTACATAGTGAATTTCTACTTGCTTAGTATAACAAGAGTTTTGTTATAAGTAAAATATGTTATATATCTAAGGTGTTATAGTTATTGACTATGAATTAGATGGATACTACTGTGAAAGTAATAAAGACTCCCCTCATAAAGAATGCTAGTTTTATATGATTGTATTACATAGGAGTCCTATAGCCCACAAGAAGTGATACAGTGTACAAGATATAGAAGTAAACTTCATAGCTTCGTTTAATCGTATTGGATCTGCATAGGTGTTGAAGATATGGATGACTTTCATAGCAGGCAGTAAGGAAAGTAAAGCTACTAAGGAAGGCCATGGGATAACTCCGCAGATAGTCCATATTAGTATCCATAGAGAGCTAATGAGGAAGAGCCCTTGTAACAGTTGGAGGCCTCTTTCACGGCCAAGAAGAATGACTAAGGTACGACGACCGTGGTTCGCATCGTTTGTAAAGTCACGTAAATTGTTAGTCATCATAATAGCACCGATTAAGATGGTGGACGGTACGGCAGGAATTAGATAGGTCCAGTGCAAGGTGTGAGTCCAAGCAAAGAGGGTAATGCCCACGATGGCAAAACCCATGGCAAGACCAGAGGCGAGTTCACCAAAAGGGGTACGAGAAATGGGTTTAGGTCCACCAGAGTATAAGATGCTAGTCAGTATGCAAAGCGTGCCTACAGGAATATACCACCATGTGACAGCCTTAGCGAGGGCAATGCCTAAGATGAGTGGAAGTATAGTCGTCATATATCCCCAACGTTTGATAATCGCTGGAGAGATGCCATCACGGACAATAGAACCACTATTTCCAGCTGCTTGTGTGAGGTCAAGACCAGATTTAAAATCAAAATATTCATTCCAAATATTGGCTGAGATTTGCGCGCTTAACACACAAATTAGAATGCCTACGGTATACACCAAGGATAGCCAAATAGGTTGTACGGTTTCAAACTGCGTAGCCCCCATAGCAGCGCCTAGTACAACAGGACTGAAAGCTGCAGTCAAGGTGCGTGGACGTATTAATGCAAAGAATTGTGAAAGATTCATAGAGTGTCCTTTCTTTCAAAATGTTATGTGGATCTTTAACAGCTAATGTATGCTCATGTTAGCAAGATGTACTCGCTGTAAATAATATAATTATCATACCACAAGTATAGTGACAAACCAATATGCAGAGGCCTCGTTGCAATAAGGAGGAAATGATAAAGCACCTATGTTGATAAATAAAAAATATAGTGTATAATTTGAAATATAGGGTATAATAAAAAATAATAGAAACACTATAAGTATATAAGTGGTTAACTCGTAATGATCTGGTGATGCAAGAGATAACACTAGTTGCGAGTAGATATAGGAGTTGTTTATGATTACACATGCTCTATTAACAGATATGTATCAATTTACCATGATGCAAGGTTTATTTACGCAAAACAAACATCGTACTCGTTGTGTATTCGATCGCTTTTACCGGATGAATCCATTTCAAGGCGCCTATACTGTGGTCGCTGGATTGGAACAAGTTATCGAGTATGTGAAAGGCTTACGTTTCTCTGAGGATGATATTATCTATTTACGACAAACGGGTGTGTTTACAGAAGAATTCTTGACATATTTAAGCACATTCCGCTTTACTGGAACTATCTATGCGGCCCCAGAAGGATCTGTGGTATTCCCGGGGGAAGTGTTACTTCGAGTAGAATCTGCCAAGGATGAGGCCATTTTATTGGAAACAGCATTATCTATGTTTTTAAATCATGAGTCCTTGATTGCGACCAAAGCACGTCGTATCCGATCTGTCATTGGCAAGGATGGAGTAGCAGAGTTTGGTATGCGAAGAGCCCAAGGGGTGAGCGCAGCTGTACAAGGGGCTAGAGCGGCTTTCATAGGAGGTTTTGATAGCACTAGTGATGTGTACAGTGCTGCTTTGTATGGCATGCGACCTGTAGGGACTATGGCCCATAGTTGGGTGATGAGTTTTCCTACTGAAGTTGATGCGTTCCGTGCGTATGCAGACCAATACGAAAATAATTTGGTATTTTTAGTGGATACCTATAATACGCTACATAAAGGTGTGCCAGCGGCCATCCAAGTATTCCAAGAGATTCGTGAACGTCGAGGAGGCACGATGCCGTCCATTTATGGTATTCGCTTGGATAGTGGAGATTTGGCATATTTATCCATCGAGGCTCGTAAGATGCTAGATGAGGCAGGATTTAAAGAGGCATTAATTTTTGCCACCAATGATCTAGATGAATATAAAATTGCAGACTTGAAACAGCAAGGAGCAGAGATCACAGCGTGGGGTGTAGGTACAAAACTGATTACTGCCGATGAAACACCAGCCTTAGGTGGGGTGTATAAACTAGCCGGTCAATGGGAAGGGGACACCTTTATGCCAGCCATGAAATTTTCAGATAATATTGAAAAGGTAACAAATCCTGGCAAGAAAAAAGTATTGCGCCTCATCAATGTACGAAATCATAAGCTCATTGGTGATTTAATTTGTTTAGACCACGAAACAGTGGACACCACACAGGACTATGTGTTTAAAAATCCATTGTATCCATGGAAACACACTGTGTTGAAGGCAAATAGCTTTAAAATACAAGAACTATTGGTGCCTATTTTTGTAGATGGAGAATTGGTGTACAGTGTACCTTCCTTGGCACAGGTGAAAGCCTATGGAGAAGAGCAAATTCAATTACTATGGCCAGAATTTTTACGACTTCGCCGAGCACCAGAGGTGAAAGTCAACATCAGCGAAGAATTGCATCAATTAAAATCTAAATTATTGCTGGAAAAAGTAGGAAATCCTAGTTAAGTCAAAATGTTATATCAATCACAATATATGAAGTAATCTTACTTGTCTACGAAAGATATATTTTCGATGGATAGTAAGGCTCGCTTAATGGATAGCCCTCCTGTGTAACCAGTGAGGGCGTTTCCTTTGCCTAACACACGATGACAAGGGATGATGAGAGAAATAGGGTTAGCACCAACCGCAGATCCGATGGCTTGGGCTCCTTTAGGAATAGGGGAGTTAAATACACGTTGGCTTAGCTCTCCATAAGTAAGGGATGTGCCGTAGGGAATATGCTGTAACTGAGACCATACTTTTTGTTGGAACGTTGTGCCTTGAGGTGCTAAGGGAATCATCATCGTTGGGACTTGTCCAACGAAGTATTGATCTAGCCATTGGATAGTTTGTTGCAAAATGGGGGAAGAAATAGTCTTGTCTATGACCACTGGTTCTTGAAAATTTACAGATTGAGTTGGAAATGTAAGCCCTACTAAGGCGGAGGCTGTGGCATATAGTGTAAGAGTGCCCAAAGGGCTTTCATAAGTAGTATAAATAATAGACATATAGGTACTCCTTATAGAGGTATGCAAATAAAGTACAATAGAAGTATGAAAAATAGCTACACTTCGATACCATTACATGCTATACTAGTGATATATTATAAATGTCTTATGGTAATGAAAGGGGACAACTATGAAACAAGTGTATACAGAGCAAGCACCAGCAGCATTAGGACCATATTCTCAAGCTTACAAAGCGAATGGTTTTGTGTTCATTTCTGGTCAAGGCGGTATTGATCCAGCACAAGGCGCTCTAGTAGAAGGTGGCGTGGAAGCACAAACATTGCAAGCGATGAAAAACATCGAAGCTATCTTAAAAGAAGCAGGCACTGATTTTTCTAAAGTTGTAAAAACAACATGCTTTTTAGCAGATATGGGTGACTTTGCCAAATTTAATGCTATTTATGCTGAGTATTTTACATCTAAACCAGCTCGTAGTTGTGTGGCAGTCAAAACATTACCAGCTAACTTCTTAGTAGAAGTAGAAGTGATTGCCCTAGCAGAATAGTATATTGTATTATACCATAAGCGGTTTAATAAGTACTAAAAAGCTGTTACATTATGATTGACTCTTAATGTGGCAGCTTTTTGCTTATGGTCAGATGATGGAAGTAGTGATAGAATAGGTGAAATTATGTTAAGTAAACCAAAATATTTAAGTACGGTGAAAGCCATAATACATATTATTATTGGATCGACGGTGTTTGCAGTAGGGGTACAAGGATTTATTGTACCGCATAAACTTTTAAGTGGTGGCATTAGTGGTTTAAGCTTGATTATTTATTATGTGACACAAGGTATATTAAGTTTAGGTTCTATTAACTTTCTTTTGAATATACCAGTGCTGTACGCGGCATGGAGATGGTTAGGACGTTGGCACCTAGGGATTACCATCTTAGGCACTATCATCATGTCTATTTTGATCAACCTATTGTCTCCATTGGAAGCCCTGGAATTAACGAAGAATCCAATTATTGGAGGTATCTTAGGGGGTCTATTCTCTGGATTGGGTCTTGGTATCGTCTACCGTGGTGGCGGTAATACGGGTGGTATGGATCCCATTGCTATGATTATTCGGAATCGTTTTGGATTACAAATAGGCAGTATCTTATTTGGTATTAATATGATGATTCTCATCGTTGGTGCTATTGTTATCAATATTGAGGCGGCGGCTACCACTTTGATTAGTACCTATTTAGCAGCGATGGTAACCAATAAGGTAATTACTGGTTTTAACCAACGCAAGGCAATGTTTATCATTTCCTATAAACCAGTGACGATTTGTAATTTAATCATTGATAAAATCGGTCGTGGTGCTACGATTTTGAATGGAGAAGGCGCCTATACACATCAGCCTAAACAGGTTATTATGGTAGTAGTAAGTTTGTTGCAAGTGGCTCGCTTGAAAGCTGCCGTAGAAGCGGAAGATCCAACAGCATTTATGGTTATCACGGATGCAGCAGAGGTTATCGGCACAGGTTTCTCGGCAAGGTCTACGAATGGTGCTGTAGAACGGGTATTGCAAACCTGTGATCCAGTGAAAGCGGCTGAAGCAGAGCAAATGATTCATGAAGTGCAAATGGCAAGACATGAAATCCCTTCCCAAGAGCATAAGGAGGAACAATAATATGGTACATCCATTGGCAGGACAACCTGTAAAAAAAGAAGATATTATTAATGTAGATACAATTGTGAAAGACTTTTTTCGCATTGTTCCTAATCATGAGACTTTAGAAGAACGAGTAAGCTTTGGTACGTCTGGACATCGAGGGATTGCATCCAAAGGGACCTTTAATGAACTCCATGTGGCAGCCATTGTACAAGCAATTTGTGATGTGCGTCAAGAATTTGGTGCTACAGGACCTTGCTATATTGGACAAGATACACATGCCTTATCACAACCAGCTTTGCAAGTGGCCATTGAAGTCTTGTTGGGAAATCGTGTGAAAACACGTGTGGATGCACATCGTGAATTTGTGCCTACTCCAAGTGTGTCTCGGGCTATTTTGCGACACAATGCAGATACAACAGCAGAGAATGTAGCAGATGGTATTATTATTACGCCTTCTCATAATCCGCCAGAACATGGTGGTATTAAATACAATCCACCTCATGGGGGCCCTGCAGATACAGCAGTGACAAAGCGGATTGAAGCCTTAGCTAATGAATATTTGCAAAAAGGCTTAGATAGCATTCAACGATTTTCCTTTCATCATCTAGTGGGTGCTCATGAAAGTGCTCATTGTGGTTGCTGTCATCATGAAGAAGAGCAACGGATGGCTCCAGCTGCAATTTCTATAGACGAAGCGGGACAATATTTAGAACCATATGATTTTAAAATGGCCTATGTAAAAGAATTGCCTCAGATTATCAATATGAAAGCAATCCAAGAAGCCAATCCAAAGGTGTTAATTAATGCGTTAGGCGGCAGTGGAGGGGCCTATTGGCATGCCATTGCTGATGAGTATAATCTAAACTTTACTATCATTAATAGTGACTATGATCCAACATTTAGTTTCATGTCCTATGACCATGATGGTGCTATTCGTATGGACTGTTCTTCCCCATATGCTATGGCAGAGGTAGCAAAAAATTTAGGTGATCATGAACTAGCTATTGGCAATGACCCAGACTATGATCGTCATGGCATCGTCACAGAAGAAGGTTTGTTAGCACCCAATCAATATTTAGTAGTAGCTGCTAAGTATTTGAATGAAACTCGCCCTTGGGAAGGGAAAGGTGTTGGAAAAACAGCTGTTGTGACAAGCTTGATGGATGCCTATTGCAAAGATTCCAATCATCCAGTCTATGAAGTGCCAGTAGGTTTTAAATATTTTGCTCCATTATTATTTGATGGACGCATTGGCCTAGGGGCAGAGGAGAGTGCAGGAGCGTCCTTCTTGCAACAGGATGGAACCGTATGGACTACTGATAAAGATGGCATCATTTTAGGACTTTTAGCGGTGGAAATGGTATCCACTACAGGGAAAACTCCGGCACAACACTATGTAGATATGACGGAACAATGGGGAACACCGGTGTTTCAGCGTGTAGATATGCCTTGCACAGAGGAAATAAAAAGTGCTTTAAAAGGTATGAAACCTAGTGATGTGACTATGACAAAATTAGGAGGCAGTCCGATTCTAGATATTCGTACGACCTCTTTATTTGAAGAACAACCTATCGATGGTGTTAAAATTGTGACAGATACAGGTTGGTTTGTAGCACGACCATCAGGAACAGAAAACTTATATAAAATGTATGCAGAGTCCTATTTAGGCGAAGAAGGGCTGGCGCAGCTGATGGAAGATGGTAAACGCATTATTGAAGGGTTAGTAACAAAATCTGTTTAGTTGGTAACCGTCTTTAACATGTCCATAAAGAGAAGGGAGTCCATGTACTTACTGAGTCTGTTCTTGTATGTACTGTGTTTAACTGATATAATTAATAAATATGGTCTATATACAATGAACTAAGTATTCGAATAACAGACTATTGACAATCACTTGTTATAATCATGAAATACCACGTATGGAGGTGGTGGAATGACAGTATATTTATGGGCCTTTGTCATTGCTCTCGTAGTAACGTATATTTGCACGCCTTTGGTGAAACAATTTGCTGTTAAGGTAGGTGCTATTGATAAACCAGATGCACGTAAGGTGCATCAAGTGTCAATTCCACGATTAGGTGGATTGGCCATCTATATTGGCTATATGGTATCTTTGCTATATAGTGTGAAAGATGTGTCTTCTGTCAAAGGATTAATTGTAGGTTCAATTATCCTAGTAGCAGTAGGGATTTGGGACGATATTAAGCAAATTGGTCCAAAAACAAAATTAATGGGACAAATTTTGGCGGCTCTTATGTTGCCACTATTTGGCAATGCGGTGCATTTTATTAGCATTGGTGACCATCTATTGTATTTAGAATATTTTGCTATACCGTTGACGGTATTTTGGATTGTAGGATTTACGAATATTGTGAATCTCATTGATGGATTAGATGGATTGGCAGCAGGGATTTCTCTCATTGCGTGTATTACGATTTGTATCGTGACTTTGCAAATGGGGCAAATCGAATTGGCTTGCATTACTTTGGCATTAGCTGGGGCGGCTTGCGGATTCTTGCGCTACAACTTTAATCCTGCCAAAATATTTATGGGTGATACAGGCAGTATGCTATTGGGTTATACCATGGCAGCTATCTCTGTCATGGGTAGTGTAAAAACGGCAGCGACTGTGGCATTGGTGGTACCTGTGATTGTGTTAGGATTACCAATTTTAGATACTTTATTTGCCATTGTACGTCGACGTATTAATGGACGCCCTGTATTCCAACCAGATAAAGGACATTTGCATCATCGTCTACTGGCGATGGGGCTCACACAAAAACAAGCTGTGTTGCTCATGTATGCCATCACTGCACTTTTAGGCTATGTGTCTATCGTGGCGGCAAAAGCAAACTTTGTCATAGGAGTCTTGCTAGTGCTTGTTATACTTTGTGCATGCGTGTGGACAGCAACAAAAATTGGGATTATATCCAAAGACAACGACGTTCGTAAATAGCTATGCAAAACGCCAGGAGCTCATGCTTCATGGCGTTTTTTTAGGCAAAGGGAAAGCGTGGCACATTCCTTCACAAACGGTATTTCATAATGTTTGTTCAGGAACATGCCACGCTTTCTGGCGTTTGCAGAATTAGATATATTGCGCCATGTTGTTTACGCTTATGGCGTTTTGCCTAGTGTTTGCTCACTCTGTGAGGGGAGGAGTGGGAACATACCGCGGTCTTTTTGCATTTTCTTAAGGCAAGTAATGAAATGCCATATGCCTTAGATAATCCACCTTGCGGTTGAAGGCGTTTTGTCTAGTACTTGCTCACTTTGTAGGGGAGGAGGTGCCACGCTTTCTAGTGTTTGTAAAATTAAGTATATTACGCCATGTTGCTTACGCTTATAGCGTTTTGTCTAGTGTTTGCTCACTCTGTGAGGGGAGGGTTGTGACCTTTTATTTTGATGTACTTCTTTACAGTTTCTACTAGTATGGAAGGCTTGTACATGATACAATAGAGATAATTGAAAAAGCTTAATAAAGTGATTTAGGAAAGTTTGTATATGACGGCTTTCATGGTAAAGGAAGTAAACGAAATATGTGGGAGGTACTATGTTAAAAGTCATGACCATATTTGGGACACGTCCTGAGGCAATAAAGATGGCACCAGTTGTTAAGGCTTTGGAAGCAGCGCCTGATATGGAGTCCATCGTTACGGTAACGGCACAGCATAGAGAAATGTTAGATCAGGTGTTGCATTTGTTTTCTATAACACCTGATTATGATTTAAATATTATGAGTCAAGGACAGACCTTGTATGATGTAACTTGTCGTGCCTTAATGGGACTGCAAGAGGTATTGAAAGAAGCAAAGCCTGATGTGGTGCTTGTTCATGGCGATACGACCACTACTTTTGTGGGGGCGCTAGCGGCATTTTATGAGGGGATTCCTGTTGGGCATGTGGAGGCAGGTCTTCGGACGGGTAATATTTACTCTCCCTTCCCTGAGGAGATGAATCGCAAGTTGACGGGGGCCATTGGGACGTACCATTTTGCACCCACCACTACATCGGAAGCGAATTTATTGAAAGAAAATATAAATCCAGATCACTTGTATGTAACAGGGAATACGGTTATCGATGCGCTGCAAACTACAGTAAAGGAAGACTACACATTTACTGAAGAGTTGCTGAACAAAATTGATTACGTGAACCAAAAGGTTATTTTGGTGACCACTCATCGTCGTGAGAATTTAGGTGATCCAATGCGCAATGTGTATGAGGCAATTCGTGATATTATTGGAGAACATGAAGAGGTTGAAGTTATATTCCCTATGCACCGAAATCCAAAGGTACGCAGTATTGTACAAGAGGTACTAGGTGATATGCCACGTGTACATCTGATTGAGCCATTGGAATATGAACCATTTGCAAACTTAATGGATCGGACCTATCTTATTATGACAGACTCTGGTGGTATTCAAGAGGAAGCGCCATCTTTGGGTAAACCTGTACTAGTTCTTCGTGATACGACAGAGCGACCTGAAGCAGTCCAAGCAGGTACAGTAAAATTAGTGGGCACTGATAAAGCAACTGTATACTCCACAGCTAAAGAGTTAATTACGAAGGCAGAAATGTATACTACTATGTCAAATGCAGTGAACCCTTATGGGGATGGATTAGCATCAGAACGAATTATACAAGCCTTACGGCATGAATTTTTTGAGCATCAAGAAAAACCATCGTCCTTTGGAAAATAATAGTCGATGTATGCATTCTAGTTATAATTAAGTTGATAGCTACTTTCATTGACTGTGTAATTGAGGAATGTACACGGTTTTGAATCAAATCGTATGGAAAGTTTTGATAGATATAAAATTTATATATTGTTAAAATTGTTTTCATTGGTGGTATAATCTACGATGTTAGAGGTATAGGAGGTATGTCTATGGGGAAAGAAAAATCAGATCTATGGATGGCTATCTCCAAAGCATCAACTACGGGATTTACCATACTTTGTTCTATCGGTATCTGTATGGGTCTTGGTTATGCCTTTGATCACTATGTGGGAACGCACCCTTGGGGCGTGCTCCTAGGTGGATTAATCGGTGGATTTCTAGGCCTCTACGGTGTCATACGTCAGTGCATGTAAGGAGACTGTATGAAAGAATATATAACCTATATCAAAAGTCATTGCCGATGGATACTGTCAGTGGCTATACTAGGTGTAGTCGTGTTATGGATACTGGACTGGGCTCAGCACATCACGGGTTGGCTATGGGGCATGATGACATATGTTGTATATTTCTTGTATTTAGCCTTTCAAACCTACAAGATGAAAGACGCCACCTTAGATGATGTGAAACGTCGAGTTTGGATTGGTGTTATGAGTCGGTTTAGCTTAATCGTATTGTTAGTAGGCATAAGCACGCAGATCCCTTCTATTTCCATGAAAGGTGTACTAGGCGGAATCTGTGTATTTGTTCCTATGCAATATGTTGAGTATAGTATGTATGTACGTCAACGTAATAGGGAATCATCTATGTGAAAGGGGGTGGGAATATGGAGTTACATGCAGGGCATCATCATGTTGTTCAATGGATGGGTATATCCTTTAATATGGATACACTATACATGACGTGGTTAGTGATGGCAATCATTATTGTGGTCACATTATTAGCTACACGGTCACGGGCCATGGTACCACAAGGGATTCAAAATGTGATGGAAAGCGTGTTAGAAGGATTGACTGGTCAGTTTAAAACGAACCTAGGCAATCAGTGGAAGTTTTTAAGCTCCATCCTATTTACGTATTTTCTGTTTATTTTGGTGAGTAATGAATTGGGCTTGATTCCAAGTCCGCATATCTTGGCATCGCCAACAAATGACATTAACACCACCTTGGGACTAGCCATTTCAAGTTCAATTCTGGTATGGATTGTAGGCTTGAAAGTAAAAGGAATTGGCTATTTTAAGCATTTTGTACAGCCATTTAAATTATTTATTATCATCAATTTAATGGAAGAAATAGCGAAACCTGTCACATTGGCATTCCGTTTGTTTGGTAACATACTAGCGGGGGAAATTCTTTTAGAATTATTATATGCCTTGGTACCCTATGTACTTCCTATCGTATGGTTAGCCTTTAGTCTAGCAATCGGTATTATTCAAGCGTTTATTTTTGCCATGCTCGTTACCTCGTATTTGGGGATGACAATTGGAGATGGACATTAATAGTTTAGGAGGAAATCATAATGGAATTATTATTAGCAAAAGCGTATGTATTGGTTGGTTCTGCCATTGGCGCTGGTTTAGCAATTGGTTTAGCTGCGATTGGTGCAGGTATTGGTGACGGTCTTGTATCTGGTAAAGCTTTAGAAGGCATGACTCGTCAACCAGAACAATCTGGTAAATTGTTCACAAATATGTTAATTTCTGTAGGCTTGATTGAAGCGGTGCCTATTATCGCAGCAGTTATCGCGATTGTATTAGTGTTCGCAAATCCATTGGTAGACTTACTTAAATAATAGACATTAGCTAAGAGGAGGTATGACCGTTGGTAGATTTAAACGGCACACTCGTACTTCAGATTTTGAACTTTATTGTGCTAGTGTTGATTTTAGCAAAGTATGCGTATAAACCGTTATTGCAAACCATGGAAGAACGGAAACGTCGCATTGAGAATGATCTTACCAGTGCAGAACAAGCTAGAGAAGAAGCGGCTGCGTTGAAAGCTGAATATACAGCGCAATTGCAAGAAGCTCGTAAAGAAGCACAAGGGATTATCGAGACCGCAAAACAACAAGCAGAAGCAGAATCACAAGCACAAATCAAAGAGTTACGAGCTCAACTAGTGAAAGAAAAAGAAATCGCCCGCCAAGAAATTGAACGGGAACGGGAAAAAGCAATGCAACAAATCCGTGCAGAAGTTGTGAATTTGTCTGTACAAGTGGCTGGTAAGTTAATTGGAAAAGACTTTTCCAGTGCTGATAATGTAGCTCTTGTAGAGGATACCATTGCAAAACTTGATAGTACAACTATAAGGTCGTGATACGATGAGTGTAGAAAGAATTGCAGAAACATATAGCTCCGCTATATTTGAATTAGGACAGGAATCAGGTTTGTTACCACAATTTGATACAGATCTTTCCTATGTGCAAGATTTATTTTCCACCCATGAGGAATTACGCCAAATTTTAATCAATCCTATGTTAGAAGTAGCGGGAAAAAAGAAAATTTTACAACAAATCTTTGGTAGTGAAGTGCATCCATTGATTATGAATTTTCTCAATGTTATGGTGGACCGCCGTCGCAGTCCCTATATCATGGAAACAGCTCGTGCTTACGTAAAACGCTCCCGTGAAAGTCGCGGTATTTTGGAAGCGAAAGTAACGGTTATAGAACCACTTTCAGAGGCAATGCGGGAAAAAGTATTGCGTAAGTTACAAGAGATTACTGGCAAAGAATGTGTCATCGAAGAACATGTGGATCCATCCATCTTAGGTGGCATGGTCATTCAAGTGGGAGACACTCGGATTGATGGAAGTATGGCTAGACGATTGGAAGAATTAAAAAAATCATTGCTTAATGCAAGTACCAATAAGATTGGGGTGAATGGTTAATTATGAAAATGACGCCTGAAGAAATTACTGCCATTATTAAACAGCAGATTCAGGACTATAATGTTGAATTAAACGTAGATGACGTAGGAACTGTTCTGGAAGTAGGGGACGGTATTGCGCATATCTACGGTCTTGAAAAAGCCATGGCTGGCGAATTGTTAGAGTTACCTCATGGCGTATATGGCATGGTACTCAATTTAGAACAAGATAATGTAGGCGCCGTTCTCCTAGGTAATGACTTCTTAATTAAAGAAGGCGATGAAGTGCGCCGTACAGGCCGCATCATGCAGGTTCCTGTAGGAGATGGCTTAATTGGTCGTGTTGTGAATGCCCTTGGTCAACCTATCGATGGTAAAGGTGAAATTGTGGCAGAAACATATCGTCCTGTAGAATACCCAGCACCTGGTATTGCAGATCGTAAATCTGTATTTGAGCCAATGCAAACTGGTTTGAAAGCCATTGATGCGATGGTACCAATCGGTCGTGGTCAACGGGAGTTGATCATCGGTGACCGTGGTACTGGTAAAACAGCGATTGCTATTGATACGATCTTGAACCAAAAAGGACAAGATGTGATTTGTATCTATGTAGCAATTGGTCAAAAAGAATCTACTGTAGCTCGTGTAGTACAAAAATTAGAAGAAGCAGGGGCTATGGACTATACGATCGTTGTGTCTGCTGGTGCTTCTGAAGGGGCTCCTATGCAGTACTTAGCACCATATTCTGGGGTAGCTATGGGCGAACATTTCATGTACCAAGGTAAACATGTACTTTGCGTATATGATGATTTAACAAAACAAGCTGCTGCCTATCGTGCGATGAGTTTGTTGTTACGTCGTCCTCCAGGACGTGAAGCGTACCCTGGTGACGTGTTCTACTTACACTCTCGTTTATTGGAACGTTCGGCAAAAGTATCTGATGAATTGGGTGGCGGATCTATTACAGCTTTACCAATTATCGAAACACAAGCAGGTGACGTATCTGCCTATATCCCAACGAACGTAATCTCCATCACTGATGGACAAATTTTCTTGGGTACAGATATGTTCTACTCTGGTGTTCGTCCAGCAGTTGACGTAGGCTTATCCGTATCTCGTGTAGGTGGTAGTGCGCAAATTAAAGCGATGAAACAAGTAGCTGGTAAATTGCGCTTGGAATTGGCACAATATCGTGAATTGGCTGCTTTCGCGCAGTTCGGTTCTGATTTGGATGCCTCCACAAAAGCACAATTAGATCGTGGTGAACGCTTAACTGAAATGTTGAAACAACCACAATACTCTCCGTTAAAAGTAGAAGAACAAGTGGTATGTTTATATGCAGGTATTAATGGCTATTTCAAACGATTAGCTGTTCATGATGTACCAGCATTCCAAGATGCCTTATTACACTATGTACATGGTAATTATGCCAATGTATTAGCATCAATTAGAGATACTAAGAAATTAGAAGAAGATACAGAAAAAACATTGCAACAAGCGATTTTAGAATGTATTGATGTCTTTGGTGCTACTCACGAATTATTACCAGAGGAGGCGTAATCTATGAGTAGTGCACAAGACTTACGCAAGCGTATAAAAAGTGTCACTAATACGCAGCAAATTACAAAAGCTATGAAGATGGTAGCATCTGCTCGTCTACGTCGTGCACAACAAAAAGCGAAAGGTACTGAACCTTATACAGAACGTCTCCGCCACATGCTGCATCAAAGCATGTCCTCTCTAGATGGGGGCGCAGATTTACCGCTACTCACAGTTCGTCCTGTGAATAAGGTAGCCTATGTGGTGGTAGGTGCGGATAAAGGTTTGGCTGGTGCTTATACTAGTAATATCATTAAATACGTGCAATCCTTGCTCAAGGATACGCCAACAGATGCCTATGGTTTATTCACAGTGGGTCGTAAGCCAACGGAATATTTCAGAGGCCATGGCTATTCTGTAGTCTCTGAGTTGCAAGGTTTTTCTGATAAACCAGGCTTTCATCATGCTCAAGACATTGTGGAACAAGTGAAAACCATGTTCTTGTCTGGTGAGGTAGATGAAGTGGTATTGGTATACACTAAGTTTGTGAACTCCTTATTGCAAGAAGTGACTCATGAGCGCTTATTACCTCTTTCATTAGAGTCCGATACAGCAGAGGTCGGTGAAAGTTTATTCTATCCGGACCAAGGGTCTGTATTGGAACAATTGTTGCCAGCCTATGTGGAAAGCACTGTATATAATGCATTGCTACATGGGGCGGCTAGTGAATTAGGTGCCCGTATGACGGCCATGACATCCGCTACTGATAATGCAGGCGAATTGATTGGTACCTTGCACTTAGAATACAATAAGTTGCGCCAAGCAGGTATTACTAACGAAATTTCTGAAATCGTAGGCGGTGCAAACGCATTGCAATAATAGATAAAGGAGTATCTCGTATATGAGTACAAATATAGGTAAAGTAGTTCAGGTTATTGGACCGGTGGTAGACGTAGTCTTCCCAAAAGGTGAATTGCCTGCTATTTACAACGCAATTACTATTACAAAAGGCGACGAACAAGCATCTAAGATTGTTGTAGAAGTGATGCAACATTTAGGTGATGACACAGTTCGTTGTGTTGCTATGAGTTCCACTGATGGATTGACTCGTGGTATGGAAGCAGTGGACACAGGAGCCGCTATTTCCGTTCCTGTTGGTGATGGTGTACTAGGTCGTATTTTCAACGTATTAGGCGAAACAGTAGACCACGATCCAGCAGAAGTGAAAGTGAATGAACATTGGCCAATTCACCGTGCGGCTCCAAAATTTGATGAATTAGCACCAGAAACTAATATTTTAGAAACTGGTATTAAAGTCGTAGACTTAATTGCGCCATATGTAAAAGGTGGTAAAATCGGTCTATTTGGCGGTGCCGGTGTAGGTAAAACAGTTCTAATCATGGAATTGATTCATAACATCGCTACAGAACATGGTGGTTACTCCGTATTCGCAGGCGTTGGTGAACGTACCCGTGAAGGGAATGACCTTTGGAATGAAATGAAAGAGTCTGGCGTATTGTCTAAAACAGCGCTTGTTTATGGACAGATGAATGAGCCTCCTGGAGCTCGTATGCGTGTAGCTTTAACAGGTTTGACGATGGCGGAATATTTCCGCGATGTGCAACAACAAGACGTGTTGTTATTCGTAGATAATATTTTCCGTTTCATCCAAGCTGGTTCCGAAGTATCTGCCTTGCTAGGTCGTATGCCATCTGCCGTTGGTTACCAACCAACATTGGCCAATGACGTAGGGGCATTACAAGAACGTATCACATCTACTAAAGAAGGTTCCATTACGTCTGTACAAGCCGTATACGTGCCAGCCGATGACTTGACTGACCCAGCACCAGCGGCTACATTTGCTCACTTGGATGCTACTACAGTATTGTCTCGTTCCATTGCAGAACTTGGTATTTATCCAGCTGTGGATCCATTGGACTCCACAAGCCGTATCTTGGATCCATTAGTATTAGGGGAAGAACATTACTCCGTAGCTCGTGGCGTACAAGAAGTACTTCAAAAATACAAAGATTTACAAGATATCATTGCTATCTTAGGTATGGAAGAATTGTCTGAAGCGGATAAATTGACAGTAGCTCGTGCTCGTAAAATTCAACGTTTCTTGAGTCAACCATTCTTCGTAGCCGAAGTATTTACAGGCAGTCCTGGTAAATATGTGCCATTGAAAGAAACATTGCGTGGTTTCCGTGAAATCCTAGAAGGTAAACATGATGACTTACCGGAAAGTGCTTTCTACATGGTGGGAACTATCGATGAAGCTGTTGCCAAAGGAAGGGACATGTTAGGGAAAGGAGAATAATCTATGAGTACCATGCATGTAACAATTATTACTCCTGATGAAACAGTGTTTTCTGGAGACGCAACGATGGTGGTAGGAAAAGCTCTTGATGGAGAGTTTGGTATCCAACCGCATCATATGCCCTTAGTGAGTGCTTTGGCGCCTGGGGCGATTCGCATTGATCATGATGGCAAACGTGAAGAGTTTATCCTTCCAGGGGGATTCCTAGAAGTGGAAAATAATTCTGTGTATATCACGACGGCCTCTTGTGAACGTGTCTAACTACATATCGAAGAGATAGAAAAAGGGTTGTACCGAACTACTGTAGTAGTGTTGGTACAACCCTTTTGTGGTTACTTCTGCAATGTTGTTAAGAAAATTTGTATTCTTCGTAATGCCTCTTGGATGGTTCCCTTAGAGGATGCATAGGAACAGCGAATACGGTTAGCACCGCAGGTGCCGAAAGCAGAGCCTGGTACAACGGCTACATGCTGTTGCTCTAGCAATTGTTCACAGAAATCTTCGTCGGATAGACCAGTTTGAGAGATGTCAGGGAACACATAGAAAGCTCCTTCTGGAACGGCAATCGGTAAGCCCATATCTTGGAATCCTTTTACGATCATGTCACGGCGTTCTAGGTAATCTTGACGCATAGCGATAACGGAGTCATCGCATTTGTTTAGAGCTACGATGGCAGCGTGTTGCACTGGTGTAGCAGGTGCAACGATGCTGTACTGGTGCAATTTAATGCAAGCTGTAATAAACTCAGAAGGTGCACAAAGGAAGCCGATGCGAAGACCTGTCATAGCATAGGACTTGGAGAAACCGTTTAAGATGATAGTGCGCTCTTTCATGTCCGGTAAGGACGCCATAGATACATGGTCCTTGTGGTAGGTGAGCTCTGAGTAAATTTCGTCAGAGATGATGATCAGGTCATGGGCTTTAGCGAACTCTGCAATAGGCAATAAATCTTCGTAGTCCATGATGGCTCCTGTAGGATTGCTTGGGTAACACATTAAAATAGCTTTTGTTTTTTCTGTTACAAGCTTTTCCAATTCTTCTACACGAAGTTTAAAGCCATCTTCTAAATGTGTGGGTACAGGAACTGCTTTACCACCACACATGTGGACCTCTGCTTGGTGAGCAACGTAGGATGGATTTGGGATAAGTACTTCATCCCCTTCGTTTAGTAACGCCCGTAAAGATAAGTCGATGGCTTCACTAGCACCGATGGTGAGCATCATTTCATCTGTACCGTAGTGTACGTGGTAACGGCGGTCATACCAATTGCTGATAGCCTTGCGTAGTGGCAAGATACCTGCATTGGGGGAGTAGTTTGTTTCCCCTCGTTCTACACTGGCTACCAGTGCATCTAGCACAGGTTGGGGAGGTATGTAATCGGGTTCCCCAACGCAAAGAGAAATCACATCGTCCATAGCTATGGCTTTTTCCCAAAATTTACGAATCCCAGAAGGGGGCAATGTTTGTGTCATAGTTGAAAGATAATTGTTCCAGTTCATAGATTGTCCTTTCTGATACATGATGCATGTATCTCTATGTCAAATGTCAGGATGTTGTGCCGACTGATGTGGATAGTTGCTCTTAAGAGTGTATACAGGCGGTCACAACACCTAGTAGAATGATAGAATAAATAATAGTAACAGTGTACCACATTCTTAGAAAAGAACCTAGTGGATTAGAGGTTCTTTTTTATTGCATATAGTGTATAATTGTAGGTATGACATAGCATTTCATAAGAACTTATGTCATACTATAAAGATAGAGAAATCAGATAACGGATTCTCAAACACTGTTGCCGTGGTAGTATAGTAACAGACTTTCAGATTGATTATAAAAAGATAAAAATAGAGTATATTGTAATGATGGGAAAGGAGTTACTAATGGAAACATTTTCCGTTACCTATGCATTGCATGTTCCAACCTATGAAGAGGCGAAGCAAGTGGCTTGGTCCATACAGGTGGAGCAAACCATTGAATTTCCTTATGAATTATTAGGGGAAAGCGACCCACGTCGTCAAATGGTGGGACAATTGCTTTCCTTGGAAGAAAAAGAAGATTGTTTTTTGGCAAAGATTGCCTACCCGGTGGAGACATCAGGATTGGAAGTGACGCAGTTTTTAAATGTAGTCTTTGGAAACTCGTCGTTGCAACCACACATTTGGGTGGTGGATATAGAGTTGTGCCCAAGTTTAGTAGAGGTATTTCAAGGTCCTAAATTCGGCTTAGCTGGCATTCGAGAATTATGCCAGACCCCAACTCGCCCCATGATTCAAGCCGTAATTAAACCTATGGGGACACCCAATGAAGAGTTGGCTCGCATGTGTCATGCCTATACTATGGGCGGTGCCGATGTGATTAAGGATGACCATGGATTGACGAATCAATCGTTTTCTCCCTTCAAAGATCGTGTGTCACGATGTGCCCATGCAGTACAGGAGGCGAATGCTAAAAGTGGTCACCACACCCTCTATGCAGCCAATGTATCAGGGGATGGCACAGACGTGCTAGAGCGGGCCCATTATGCGAAAGAAGCAGGTGCTACAGCTCTGATGGTAGCCCCTTCCTTAATCGGATTTGGCTGGCTACATCGATTGGCTACCGATGATTCTTTGAACTTGCCGCTCATCGTGCATCCTGCTATGATGGGTGGATTCACATTACCCGGTACATCAGGGATTGCCGCCACGATTTGGATGGGCTTATTGCCACGTATTTTCGGCGGGGATATGAATATTTTTGTGTCTTATGGTGGCCGATTTACGTTTAAACCAGACTTATGTCGCCAAATTTGTGATAGTAATCGTGGACCATTGGCGTCGATTAAATCGTCTTGTCCATCTCCAGGTGGTGGTGTGACTGAGGCCCGTTTGCCAGAGTTGGTAAACATTTACGGCAAAGATACCATGTTCCTTGTAGGAGGCGATATGTTCCGACGAGGACCAGATTTAACAGAGAATATGAAAGCTTTCATAGATGTATTAGAAAGAAGCTAGGAACAATGACGATAGAAAATAAAGAGTTAGAAGTTCATGTCGTAGCTAGCGGTAGTAAAGGGAATTGCACCATTATTCGCAGTTCTCACAGTGCAGTGATTGTTGATGCAGGTATTAGTTGCCGAAGAATTACTAATGCTTTGCAGGATTTAGAGATACCCAAACATATGGTAGAAGGGATTGTTATTACTCATGAACATTCTGACCATATTGCAGGGGTACCACAAATGATTAAACAAATGGGTTTACCTATTATCACAAGACCTAATACAGCACGGCGCCTTATGGATAAATTTGGCGTATCTGCGGAGTGCTTTCAAACGTTAGGAACGAATGAAGTAACCATAGGAGATATGGTGTTGCAACCATTTTCTACGAGTCATGATGCGGTAGATCCCATTGGTATCACTTGTTATAAAGGGCAGACAAAAGCAGCTTTATTAACGGATACAGGCATGGTATCAAAGGAGATGCTAGAGCATCTACATGATACAGATTTGTTGGTATTGGAAGCCAACTATGATGAGCATATGTTGTTATATGGACCATACTCACCAGATTTAAAACGTCGAGTGAAGAGTCATGCAGGTCATCTATGTAATATGACGGCTATGAAAGTATTATCAGCCTTGAGACGACCTAAGAATATGGAAGTTATTTTTGCCCATCGTTCAGAGCAGAATAATTCTCTCCACTTAGTAGAACAATTATCAGAGCGTTTGTTAAAGTGGTGCAAAACACAAGGGCAAATGGGATTTACTGCATATCATGGGGATCCCAAAGAGTATACTTCGATTGGTATATCTAATCATACATAAAACGCCTTAGTTTGAAATATAGTAAACGTCTTAGGAGATATGATAGTATGAAATTTTCTATCTATTGTATAGGAAAGTTAAAAGAGCCTTATTTGCGAGAAGGAGTAGCGGAATTTGTTAAACGATTGCAACCCTATGGGGGTGTGACGATTACAGAACTGCCGGAAAGTAAATTAGGAGAAAAACCTAGCCCATCAGATAAGCAAAAAGCACTCTATGATGAAGGGCAACGGTTATTGAAATATTGCAATCCCCAAGCCTTTGTTGTGTTGCTAGATGTGTACGGCAAACAAATGAGCTCGGAGGAGTTGGCAAAGCGGATTAGTGAATTAGAAGTACAAGGACATAGTGAGATGATCTTTTTCATTGGAGGAGCCTTTGGTGTATCGGAAGAATTACGACAGCGGGCACAGTGGAAATTGTCCATTAGCCCCATGACTTTCACCCATCAAATGGTGCGGCTTGTACTGGTAGAACAATTATATAGAGCTTGTAAGATTAATCGAAATGAACCATATCATTGGTAGGAAAGGAGATATGCATGGCAAGTGCAATTGAAAAAGGAATTACTTATGTGTCAGCGGATATACAGGAACTACCCTTGGAGGATCCTGAATTTATTGGGCATTATAAAACAGAATTAACCGAAGGGAAGGAAGATATTCTTGCCATTGAAGGTGAAATCCAAAATTTGGTACAAGGATATGAGGCTCTCTTTGTCGAATTAAAAGAAATAGGGCAATCTGAGACATTAGACGAACATCATGGTATGGTTAGCGATAATATACGTGAGTATAAAAATGTAACAGCTACGATTTGTACCGTTTTAGATACCTATATAGATATGGCTAATATGATTCATCAAATGGAAACTTCTGGTGGTAATCCTGCCTATTTATTGCATCGTAAACAAGAATTATTAGAGCAGAATGTAGAATTGAATAAAATTTTTGACCGTGTAGATTATTATATTTCTACAGTGGTGGATATGCTTGCAAAGGAAACAGATGTGGTAAAAGCTATGCTAGAGAGCAAGCATACTGTATCTGAAGAGGAGACAGTGCATATTTTATTCCTACATCAGACAGCATTGAGTACTTGTGTGGATATCAATAAATTGTTAGTGGAACGATTACAATTAATGGTACCTCGTCTCGAAGGGTTACGAGAAGATGTGATGAAAGTACAGGTTCATTCTGTAACAAATGATGTAGAAGAACGTAGAAAGCGATTGCAAGAATTACGTCAACAAGCGAAAATAGAAGATGTAACAGATTACGTGGATTTAGAAGGGCAATATCGTCATGCTTATGATGAGGAAGGAAACCACATCGGAACTCAAGAAGGGGGCGATGGTGGTAACCGTAAAAGTTTGACTGCCATTTTGGTTGTAACAGCGATAGTGATTGCTATCTTTGCTGCATATGTATATATGAAATAGGAGGATTTAACCATGACATTACAAGAGATTATGAACAAATATCCAATTACTGTTGGTAAAGATGAACAAATTACAAATGTAGCTAAATTGATGGTAAAACACAATTTAACAGCCATTGCTGTCGTAGATGAAGAGAATAAATTAATCGGTATTGTGTCGGAAGGGGATTTGTTGTATAAAAAAGTTCGTCCTCATGCGCCACATTATATCAATATCTTAGGTGCTAATATTTATTATGGTGGCATCGGTGAATACGATGGACAATTTAAAAAATTAATGGCTACTCATGTTGAAGAAATCATGACTACAGAAGTGATTACTGCCTATGCAGATGCAGAAGTAGAAGTGACTGTAGGAGCTATGGTAGAAAAGCATTTAAAAAACTTACCAGTTGTTGATGATGCATATCATCTAGTTGGTATGGTAAGCCGTCATGATATTATGAAACTTATTGCTGAAGAACAAGGTAAATAGGGAAATAATTGCACTATTGACAACTTTATGATAATATTAAGAATGCAATATTAAAACTTATAATTTGGGTGTACTATACCCTAAGGAGGAAATAGTTTCATGAAAGCAACTGTAACTGCTGTTGATCAGCACAAGGTATCTATTACAATCGAAATTCCAGCGGAAGATGTGAAAAAAGGCTTTGCACAAGCTGTAAAACGCATCGCTGGTCAAGTTAATATTCCAGGCTTCCGTAAAGGTAAAGCACCTCGTAAAATTTTGGAAATGAACTATGGTAAAGAAGCTATCGCTGAAGAAGCGTTTGAATTATTAGCAGGTCGTGCTTATACAGAAGCACTTCGTGAAAATGAAATTATTCCTGTTAGTGAGCCAGAAATCGATCGTGAACAATTCGAAGAAGGTAAAGATTTGATTTTCAAGGCTACAGTAGTTAAACAACCAGAAGTTACATTAGGCGACTACAAAGGCTTAGAAGTAGAAAAACAAGATGCTACTGTTACTGACGAACAAGTAGAAGAACAATTAAATAATATCCGTAGCCAACAAGCTAAAATGGTAGCAGCCCCAGCAGATGCAACTGTACAAAAGGATGATTTTGCAACAATCGATTTTAAAGGTTTCATCGATGGTGAAGCATTTGATGGTGGTGAAGGTAAATCCTACCCATTACAAATCGGATCTGGCAGCTTCATCCCTGGCTTTGAAGATCAATTAATCGGTCACAAAGCTGGTGAGGATGTGACTGTCACTGTTTCTTTCCCAGAAGACTATTTCGTAGCAGAATTAGCTGGTAAAGAAGCAAAATTTGAATGTCATATCCATGATATTAAACGTAAAGAATTGCCTGAAATCACTGATGAATTCGTACGTTCCGTATCTGTAGGTCAAGGTAAAACTGAACCAGCATACAATACAGCAGAAGAATTCAAAGCAGATCTTCGCAAACGTATGGAAGATGATGCTGCACGTCGCGCTATTGACGCATACAATGCAGGTTTAGTGGAACTAGCTGTTAAAAATGCAACAGTAGATATTCCTGAAATCATGATTGAAGACCGTGCTGAGCAAATGGTTCAAGAATTAGCAATGAATCTTGAAGGCCGTGGTTTGAAATTGGAAGACTACTTAAAATTCTCTAACAAAACTATCGAAGCATTACGTGAAGAAAATAAAGCCGCAGCAGCTGAAAACGTTCGCGCTGACTTAGTATTAGATGAAATTGCAAAAGCAGAAAACGTTCAAGTTACTCCAGAAGATATGAACTATGAAATCTTTGCTATGTCCCAACAATTTGGTGCTGACCCTAAAGAAGTATACGATATCATTGTAAAAGAAGGTCGTGTATCTATGTTAGCAAGTTCTGTAGCACGTAAAAAAGCAGCTCGTTTCATCATAGAGAATGCTAAAGGTGCTGAAAAAGCTGAATAATTGCTAATGCAGGTACATGTATAAGAGGTGTTAGATGTCTATGTATGTGCCAATCGTAGTAGAGCAAACTGGTCGTGGTGAGCGATCCTACGATATTTATTCTCGTCTATTGAAAGATGGAATTATTCTATTAAGTGGCCCCATTGATGATACGGTAGCAAATAGTATCGTAGCGCAATTGCTGTTCTTAGAATCTGAAGATCCAGATAAAGATATTCATTTATACATCAATAGCCCAGGTGGTGTGGTAACAGCAGGTATGGCGATTTACGATACTATGCAGTACATTAAACCTGATGTGTCTACAATCTGTGTAGGCTCAGCGGCTAGTATGGGTTCATTGTTGCTCACAGCGGGAGCACCTGGTAAACGCTATGCATTGCCTCACTCTCGTATTATGATTCACCAACCATTGGGCGGTGTCCAAGGGCAAGCTTCTGAAATTGAAATTCATGCTCGTGAGATATTGCGTTTGCGAGAAGAATTGAATGGCGTGTTAGCACATCATACAGGTCAGCCTATTGAGGTGATTGCACAAGATACAGATCGTGATAATTTCATGTCTGCAGAAGATGCAAAACGATATGGCTTAATTGATGAAGTGTTAACTCGTCCATCTTCAACAGAAAAATAAGGAGACAGGGGTTTGAATAAAGACGATAAAGAAAGACGTTGTAATTTTTGTGGTAGAGCAGAAACAGAAGTCGAACGATTAATAGCGGGCCCTAATGTATTCATTTGTAATGAATGCATTGATGTATGCCAACATATTATTGAGGAAGACAAAATTGAAGAACTACCGGAGACGTTTGATTTAAACGATATCCCGACTCCAAAAGAGATTAAAGCTCATCTTGATCAATACGTAATTGGTCAAGATGACGCTAAAGTTTCCTTGGCTGTAGCCGTATATAATCATTACAAACGTTTGCAACATGATAATGTCATCGATGATGTGGAACTACAAAAGTCCAATGTATTATTTATTGGACCTACTGGTAGTGGTAAAACATTATTGGCTCAAACATTAGCAAAAATGTTACAAGTACCATTTGCTATGGCAGATGCTACTAGTTTGACAGAGGCAGGCTATGTAGGGGAAGATGTAGAGAATATTCTTCTTAAACTGATCCAAGCTGCCGACCATGATATAGAGCTAGCTGAACGCGGTATCATCTACATTGATGAAATCGATAAAATTGCTCGCAAATCAGAAAATCCGTCCATTACTCGTGATGTATCTGGTGAAGGGGTACAACAAGCATTACTGAAAATCCTAGAAGGAACAGTAGCCTCTGTGCCACCACAAGGGGGACGGAAACATCCAAATCAAGAGATGTTACACTTAGATACAACAAATATCTTGTTTATTTGCGGTGGTGCTTTCGATGGCATGGAAAAAGTGATCACGAAACGAACTGCGAAAAAAACATTAGGTTTTGGTGCAGACATTCAAAAGAAAGAGGAACAAGATGTAGCCTCTATTTTAAAAGAAGTCGTACCAGAAGATTTACAAAAATTCGGATTAATTCCTGAATTTATCGGACGATTGCCAGTGATGGTTACGCTCAGCCCACTTGATGAAGAGGCATTAATTAAAATTTTGACAGAGCCTAAAAATGCATTGACTAAGCAATACGAAAAAATGCTGTCTTTAGATGATGTAAAATTAGTCTTTGAATCAGATGCACTCCGTGAGATTGCGAAAGAAGCCTTAGAACGCAATACGGGAGCACGCGGATTACGGGCCATTATCGAAAAAGTTATGAAACGTGTGATGTATGAAGTACCATCTATGAAAGATGTAAAAGAATGCATCGTAACAGATAAAGCGGTTCGTGGCGAAGAAGAGCCAATACTCAATAAATGAGTCCACGCTGAAGAAATCAGATAGTAAAGGCAAAGAAACTCATTTCATAGGCGGAATGGGTTTCTTTTTATCATATAGTACTGGGGGTTCAATGGAAACTAAACCTATGACATTACCGATGGTTCCCTTACGTGGAATGGTCGTATTTCCCAAAGTAGTAACACAATTAGATATTGGTCGTACTACATCTGTACAAGCTGTAAAGGCAGCTATGGATAAAGATCAATATTTAGTGGTATCTACTCAAAAAGATGAAAGTATCGAAAGTCCTACATTAGAAGAGTTAGGTCGTGTAGGGACAATTGTTAAAATAAATCAAATGCTTCGTTTGCCAGGTGGTGTAGTTCGTATTTTAGTAGAAGGTGTGACACGTGTTAACATTGATACTATTCTAAGTACTGAACCTTTTTACGAAGCCGTTGTAACACCATTAGAGGTTATTCATGAAGACCCAATGGAAGAAGAAGCATATCGTCGCATTTTGCAATCTAAATTTGCTCAATGGGTAGAGGTTATTAAACCAACAACAGATGAAGGATTGGACCAAGTATTAGGCAGTGCTGATGCTAGTGAATGGGCAGATCAGGTAGCCTTTCTTGTACCTATCCAAACAAAGGTGCGTCAAAGCATTTTAGAAGAGTTATCTGTTAGCCGTAGATTGAATATGGTAGTTGGTGTATTAAATACAGAACTGCAAATCAATGATATGGAAAACTCTATCAATAACCAAGTTCGTCAATCTATGGAAAAAGCACAAAAAGAATATTTCTTGCGTGAAAAGATTCGTATTATCCATGATGAATTAGGTGATAAAATGGATCCTGATCAAGAGGCAGAAGAGTTACGAGAAGAGCTGGCGAAATTAGAGTTGCCAGAAGATATCCATAGTCGTATCGACAAAGAGATTACGCGCTATAGTCGTATGCCACAAATGATGCCAGAATCCAATATTTTGCGTAATTATATTGATTGGTTATTGCAGCTCCCTTGGAATACCCTGTCTGAGGATCGCTTGGAATTGAAAGAAGCCAGCGAGGTGCTTGATGGTGACCATTATGGTTTAGAAAAAATCAAGAAACGGATTCTAGAATTTTTGGCAGTGCGCAAGTTATCTGGCAAACAAGGCGGTTCTATTTTGTGTTTAGTAGGGCCTCCAGGGGTGGGTAAAACATCCTTGGCAAGTTCTATTGCAAAAGCAATGAATCGTAAGTTTATCCGTGCTTCCTTAGGTGGTGTTCGAGATGAAGCTGAAATTCGTGGGCATCGTCGTACCTATGTAGGAGCCTTGCCAGGTCGTATGATTCAAGGACTAAAGAATGCTGGTACTCGAAACCCTGTATTCTTGCTTGATGAAATTGATAAGTTAGCATCTGATTATAAAGGGGATCCATCTTCTGCCTTATTAGAGGTGTTGGACCCTGAACAAAACAGTACATTCAGTGACCATTACATTGAAATTCCATTTGACTTCTCTGATGTATTTTGGATTACCACTGCTAATGTAGCAGGGAATATTCCTAGACCATTATTGGATCGTATGGAAATCATCGAGCTCAGCAGCTATACAGAGGAAGAAAAACTAGAAATTGCTAAACGCTACTTAGTGCCAAAACAAATTGAAAAACATGGTTTACAAGAGCAAGGAGTGAAACTATCCGATGCCGTGTTAAAACGTGTGATTTCAGAATACACTCGTGAAGCTGGTGTACGTACCCTAGAAAAAACAATTGCTAAAATTTGCCGTAAATTGGCATTTGCTGTGGTTACAGAAGGTGAAAAAGCACCAAAAGTAACGATAAAGAATTTGGAAGATTATTTAGGTACCCCTAAATTTGTAGAAGAGTCTCGTGAAAAACAAGCTCAAGCAGGTCTTGTATATGGTCTTGCTTGGACCTCTGTAGGTGGCGTGGTATTGCCATGTGAAGCGACAACTATGCAAGGCACAGGGAAATTAAATTTAACCGGTAGTTTAGGCAAAGTGATGCAAGAATCTGGTCAAGCGGCTATGTCCTACATTCGTCATCGTCAAAAAGAATTGAAATTGCCAGAAAAATTCCATAAGGAACTGGATATTCATGTGCACTTACCAGAAGGGGCTACGCCTAAAGATGGCCCATCTGCAGGGATTACGATGACCTTGGCTATTGTATCTGCGTTAACCGGTAGAAAAGTACGATCTGATATTGCCATGACAGGTGAAATTACTTTACGTGGTAGAGTCTTGCCAATCGGTGGTTTAAAAGAAAAATTATTAGCTGCACTTCGCTATGGAGTGAAAGAAGTGCTTATTCCTGAAGGTAATAAAAAGGATATTCAAGACTTACCAGATATCGTAAAAGAAGGATTGCTTATTACTCCTGTAAAAACGATGGAACAAGTATTAGAAAAGGCATTACTATGAAGAAAAAACCAGCAGTAAAACGCCATCCAAAACCAGTGTATACTAGAAAAGAGATAACAGGTCCACGCATCATCGCAGCAAAATATATAGCGTCTGCGGTGAAGGCGGATCAATACCCAGAAGGTGATACCATTGAAATCGCCTTCTTGGGACGATCCAATGTGGGAAAATCTTCTTTGATTAACTCTTTATGTAATTATAGAGGATTAGCACTGGTCAGTGGTACGCCGGGTAAAACGAAAACGATCAACTTTTTTAGTATAGAATCAAAAGAAGATTTACCAGATGATATGGAACGTCGTTTTGATTGGTTCTTAGTGGATTTGCCAGGGTATGGATATGCTAAAACAGGTGGCTCCAATACGAATATTTGGTCTTCTTTTATTGCTAATTACATTTTACAAAGCGAACGGATGATGCTACTTTGTTTACTCATTGATGGGCGTCATCCAGAGTTGCCCATTGACCAGGAGGCCTTTGATTGGTTGCAATCACACGGAGTACCTTTACAAATTGTGGTAACAAAAGCGGATAAGTTAAAAATGAATGAGCGACAAAAACAGTTAAAAACTATTGAAGAGCGATACCCAACAGGGTATCCACCAATTTTGTACAGCTCTTTAAAGCATACAGGTCGTGATCGTTTATTAGCACGTATTAATGCAGTCTTATTGGGGGAAGAGGAATGAGTATTCTTACAGATGCACAAATGAAACTGCGCGTATCTAAAGATTTAGAGCGTGTAGAAACATATTTGCAACAATCTCTACAAACTGGTGCAGAAGATTTTAATGCACTCATTCGTCCTCTTTCCGCAGGGGGCGGCAAGCGATTACGGGCGCAATTGTGTTTGTTGATTGCTTTGAGTGGAGATTCTAATCAAGAAGATAGAGTGCGTATGGCGGCAGCTATTGAGATGCTGCACTTGGCTACACTCATTCATGATGATGTGTTAGACCAAGCAGAAGTACGCCGAGGAGTTACGTCTATTCATTGCACAAAAGGCAATAAAGTGGCGATTCTTAGTGGAGACTATTTATTTGCTAAAGCATTTGGTATTGTAGCTGAAATCGGGTCCATTCCATGTTTAACCATTTTTTCTGAAATTATTTCTGCCTTGGTAGAAGGCGAATTTATGCAAATGGAAGATGTGTACCGATTAGATCAAGGTACAGAAAGATACCTACTAAAAACACAAAAGAAAACAGCAGATTTCATTGAAGGTTGCTTAGCATTAGGTGGCATTCTTGGTGGATGGTCAGAGGAGCATATTTCATTATTGCGCACCTATGGTCATGGTTTAGGCATGGCTTTCCAAATTACTGATGACGTAATGGACTATCGTGAGCAAACAGTCACTACAGGTAAGCCAGTCGGTAAAGATGTAAAAGAAGGTATTTTGACCTATCCTTTATTGTCTGTCGTAACTCCTGACAATACAACGCATGTAACGAATATGATTGAAGACATTCGCAATGGAAAAGATACAAAGGAATTGATGGAGTATGTGACGGCTAAAGGTGGTATCGATCAAGCCTTAGCTCTTGAGGCAACATATCGTAAACAAGCGGAGACAGCCCTACAACAACTACCATCTTTCAAAGGAAAAGATATTTTGCAAACTGTTCTTGAGAAATTGTCGAACCGTAAGGTGTAGTATGAAAGAATTTCAAGTAAAAAACTTTGAAATGAGTGCCAAACGTCCATCCTTGAATAGTGTCATAGAACAAAGAAAGCGTCTTGCTCAACAACAGGTAGAGCAAGACGCCTTGTTGCAACAGGATACCTATACAGAAACAGAAGCGAAACTTATGCAAGAGGCGTCCTCCATGTCTGTGGTGGATCACTTAAGTGAACTTCGCACACGTTTAGTAATCGCTATAGTGGCAATTATTATAGGTACCTTGGGGGCGTACTATTATGTGGAAGATATTCTGCAAATTTTAGTGGCACCAGCAGGAAAATTATATTATACAAAACCAACAGAAGCCTTTTTTACATATATGAAGATTTCCTTAGTAGCAGGTTGTATTGTATCTAGTCCTGTATGGTTTTATCAGATTTGGGCTTTCATTGTACCGGCCTTGTCGAAAGGCGAGAAGAAGGTCACTTTTATGGTGGTGCCTACAGCGGTGGTCTTATTTGTGGTAGGTGTACTATTTTCATATTACTTAGTATTGCCTATGGCTATTCAGTTTTTTATTGGCTTTGGTACAGATGAATTACAACCATTATTTTCTATAGGGCAATATATCGATTTTGTGATTGCCTTTATTTTACCCTTCGGAATTACGTTTGAACTGCCGCTTATTTTGATTGCTTTGGGTGTACTGGGTATTCTTTCATCTGATCGATTACGGGAATATAGGAAAATGTTTATTCTCTTGGCTTTTATTATCGGTGCAGCTATTTCTCCGACCCCAGATATGTTATCACAAACTATGATTGCGGGACCTATGATTTTACTCTATGAAATTAGTTATGGTGTATTACGATATATTGTAAAAGTATGAGCATTTGGTTCATATTATGTTCATAATTATAGTGTATACTGATTCAGAGACTAATTAGTGTATATAAAGGATGTAATATGAGACGAAAAATAATCATAGGTATCCTGAGTATTTGTGCTATTATATCTGCTGCAGTAGGCACATGGTATTGGTATAATGCCAAGCAAAATAGTATATCTATGGAGTCCACATCGATGGATGCGGACACTGTTAAGCTAAAAAAGGTGGCTTTACCAGAAACAAAAGTTGTGCCCACAACAGATAAGGTAGAAGCTAATGATGGACCTGACCCTATTATGGTAGATGCCAAAGGGGCAGTTAATCTGTATAAAAAACAATATCCAACGGCGCAAATTAAAGGGATAACCTTTGCAGAACAAGATGGACGCAAAAGCTACGAAGTAGCAGGTGTTTCTTCGGAGGCTGGTCATAGTGTGATGATTGATGCAACCACTGGCCAAGTTCTAAGTGCAGAAGTAGATACAGCACCAGAAAATTTAAAAGAATCTACAGCTATCGACTTAGGAAATGTAATTAATCCTGATGAGGCAAAGCAAGTGGCTATTACTATTTTAGGTAGTAGTGCTCGTCTAATACGATGGGAACTTGAAACAAAAGAATATGTGGCTAGATACCATATGGTATTAGATGTGAACGGTGACATTATGCATGTTGTTATTGATGCTAATTCCAGTCAGGTAATCGAAGTGACTAAAGAAGGATAAAAGCTATTCAATCCAAAAAGGTTGAATAGCTTTTTTGTGTTATTTCTATTGTAATAATGGATCTACCATACCATTATCAGTGAAAGCTTGTTCTCTATCACGGCATGTGCCACATGTATGGCATGGGGTAGAGCCGCCTTCATAACAAGACCAGGTAAGGTGGTAAGGAACCTGTAAACGCAATCCTTCTTGTATGACTTGGGATTTGTTCATATCATTGAGAGGAGCATAGAGGCGCACTTTGTTATAAGAACCGATGTAAATGGCTTCATTCATATGATGGTTGAAGTCAGGTCGACAGTCTGGGTACGCATTGCCTGCAGCATCATCAGCATGGGCGCCGATATAGATGGTCACTTCTTCCTCTGGATATAGACTGAGAGCTAGACTAGCCGCCATGGATAAGATTAAGCCATTTCGGAACGGCACATAGGTGGATACTGAGCCGGTTTGGGCAATTTGTTCACCATAGGTACGGTGATCGATGCTTTCAGTAGAAGAAGATAAGAGGGACGAGTTGGAATAGGACATTACCTGAGTCAGGTCCAGTTCATAATGAGGAATACCATAATAGTTGGCAATGGCTTTGGCGGAATCTAATTCTTTTTTATGCTTTTGCCCATACCAAATGGACAAGGCGCTCACATTGTCTGAGCCAAGGGCGTCGATGGCCATAGCTAAGCAAGTGGTGGAATCTACCCCGCCACTGGATAATACTAATGCTTTCATAGGAAACCTTTCATGGAAATAAAAAAATTATAAGTGAGTACTGACATAGAACAGATGATGTACTATAATAGTAAGGATAAGATTGTTATAAAAGGAGATAGTATGCGTTTACGTAGAAAACCATGGATTGATGAAGCAATCCTAGAATATAATACATATACTGTACTAGAGAATCACGAAGTTTTCAAGGGAAAATGGCGTGAAAGTTTTGCAGATCCATCTAAACCTTTATATATGGAATTAGGGACGGGAAAAGGCAAGTTCATTGCTGGTATGTGTGAAGCCCATCCAGAAGCAAATTTTGTGGGCTTTGAAGTGCAAATTGGAGTGCTATACTATGCCGCTCAAAAGTTATTTGAACAACAAGCTGAGAATGGTAAAGTGAGCTTATTTGATATTGCGGGGATTGAAGAAGTAGTAGCACCAGGAGAGGTAGACCGGTTCTATATTAACTTCTGTGATCCATGGCCAAAAGCTAAGCATGCGAAACGTAGATTGACCTATCACACCTTCTTAGATCGATATGCACGATTATTGAAGGAAAATGGAGAAATCCACTTTAAAACAGATAATGAAGGCTTGTTTATGTTCTCTTTGGAGGAGTTTGAAAACTCTGGTTGGACATTAAAAAATGTAAGTTATGACTTACATAGTACGGATATGCCTAATGTGCGCACAGAATATGAGGAAAAATTTAGTGCCAAAGGGCAGCCAATTTTCCGCTTAGAGGCTATTAAGCCAGCTAAAGGAAGTGATACGACAGATGCAGGAAAATAGTCATACTTCATCTAAGCCATCATCTAGTGTATGGCAAAATATTCGATCTTTTTATCGTAGTATTATTAAGCATGATGGACAAGGTATATTAGTGCCTCTTTTTGGGATTATTTTAATAGGATTTTTTAATGGTTACAGTGCTACCTATACTACGACCCTACAAGGGGGAGATAATTGGAAACCATTTTGGTTCTTATTAGGTAAACAACTAGTCTTTCTAGGGGCTGGTATTCTTGTAGCCTGGAGATTCTATTTGTTTGATTACCGTAAATGGGCAGACTCAAAGGTACAACTAAAGATGTTTTTGTTTTTACTTTTTTTGTTGCTCATTGTATTTTTACCCTTCTTAGGGCATGGCGCTAATGGTGCGCGACGTTGGATTGGATTGCCTTATGGAATGACATTACAGCCATCTGAATTTGCTAAACTAGCAGCTATTATTTGGGCGGCCTATAGTATTGATAGACATGTGAAAAAGCATGGGAGAATGTACTTGTATGAATATTATGATTGGGGTGGGAATACACGGTTACATGGACTTTGGAGTTGGTGGAATCGTGTCATAGGAAAACTAAATGCCCTGTGGAAGGCCCTGCGAGGTACACCGGGGATATTTCACCCTAACTTATTAGTGCCAGCTGTATTTACAGTTCCTTTTGTGTATGCTTTCATTACTATGTTTCAACCAGATATGGGAACAGCTGTATTAATTTTCAGTTTTCCCGTGATCATGACCTTTTGCGTAGGCTATTATAAAGGGCATAGGAAATATCTAGGTATAGCATTTGGTGTTGTACTAGCTATTGCGTATCCCTTAATTGCTTTTGTGTCCTATCGACTGGATCGGGTTCGTGCCTATTATGATCCATGGTCAGATACTACAGCTAATGGATATCAAGTGACACAGAGCATACTGAGTGTGTCGATTGGTGGATTTTGGGGCGAAGGCTTTACAAAGGGAATTTCCAAATATAATTATTTGCCAGAGGCTCATACAGACTTTGCTTTTTCTATTTTCTCACAAGAATTTGGCTTATTAGGTGTGTGCTTGGTTATCTTTTTATTTCTTTGGTTTACAAAATATGGACTTTCCATTGCTCGTCAATCTAGAGATTTATTAGGTCAAGTATTAGCGGTAGGTCTTACATTTTTTATTACAATTCAAGCATTTTTTAATATTGCTATGGTGGTGGGAATGCTACCAGTAACTGGGGTACCTTTACCATTTATCAGTTATGGGGGATCCTCTTTGGTGACAAATTTTGCTGTCATAGGAATATTATTAAATATTGCGCGCCGTAATGAATATGCACGCAAACAAATAGGAACGACACGTCATTTGCCGTCCATTGGCGAAGAAACGCGCCATCGTTTTCAACCTAAGTCTTAATGTTTTAAGTGTGATTCACACAGAAAGAGATGCACCATGAAAGATTTTATTGATGTTCACGAACGCCCGTCTTTCGCTAAGTTATTGCCACTTAGTTTTCAGCATTTATTTGCTATGTTTGGGGCTACTGTATTAGTACCATTCTTATTGAAAGTTGACCCAGCGACGTCCCTGTTCATGAACGGTATTGGAACTATTTTATACGTATTAATTTGTCAAGGAAAGATTCCTTCCTATTTAGGTTCTAGCTTTGCTTTCATTGGACCAGTAGGTGCTGTGGTAGCCTCTGGCATGACCTATGGAGCAGCACAAGGTGGTTTTATTGCCTTTGGTGTGTCTTTTATGCTATTGGCTTTGTTAGTTAAATTCATTGGTATTAAATGGATTGATGTATTATTCCCTCCTGCCGCAATGGGCGCGATTGTTGCGGTTATCGGTTTAGAAGTTGCCCCTGTAGCTATGGGTATGGCAGGTATCATTGGAGATCAATGGCAAAGCTTTGGCATGACTCATGAGCAAGCGTTATTTTTATCCTTATTTTCCTTATCTGTGACAATCTTGGGCACCGTATTATTCCGTGGATTCTTTGCAGTGATTCCAGTATTAATTGGTGTGGTATCTGGCTATGTAGCTGCTGCAATCATGGGAGTAGTAGATTTCGCAAGCGTAGCCAATGCTCCTTGGTTTGCATTCCCTCAATTCTATGAGCCAGAATTTAATATCAATGCTATCCTAATGGTTATGCCAGCTTTATTCGTAGTATTTGCAGAACATGTGGGTCATATTGTAGTAACAAGTAATATCATTGGTCGTGATTTAATGAAAGATCCAGGATTGAGCCGTTCTTTATTTGCAGATGGTTTATCTAATGTGTTATCCGGTTTATTTGGTGCTACACCGAATACAACATATGGAGAAAATATCGGTGTTATGGCGATTACACGTGTATTCAGTACCTTCGTTATCGCTGGTGCAGCAGTACTTGCTATCTTGTTCTCCTTCGTTGGTAAAGTTGCAGCTTTAATTCATGCCATTCCAGTTCCAGTTATGGGTGGTGTAAGTATTTTACTATTCGGTATCATCGCTGCTTCTGGTTTACGTATGTTGGTAGAACGCAAAGTGGATTATACAAAATCTTCTAATCTAATTTTAACCTCTGTAGTACTAGTTATCGGCTTGAGCGGTGCTAAATTAGCGATCGGCCCAGTGGTATTGCAAGGTATGGGATTGGCAACAGTAACTGCCATCTTATTGAGCGTTATCTTTGCTATCTTCCGTAAAACAGGACTTGGAAATGCGGAACTCAAAGACTAATCTTGCTCCCCTATGTAGCCTGTGGCGTTATTAATTGAATATGATAAAAAGGAAGAGCACGGTATACTCCTCACAAACGGTATTTCATAATGTTTGTTCGGAGCACACCGTGCTCTTCTTGTGTTTGTGTCATGTAGATAGTAAGGGTCGCCACGAGGCTACTACGCATAACTGCGATTCTACGGAAAAAAGCTGTTATCATGTTGATAACAGCTTATTGTGGCGGAGAGGGTGGGATTCGAACCCACGGCCCCTTGCGGAGTCACTGGTTTTCAAGACCAGCTCCTTAAACCACTCGGACACCTCTCCAAATATAAAAACTAGATATAGTCTATCATTGAACTAGACCTTTTGTCAATCAGAATATGATGTATATTTGTAGTGCTTATTTTAGAAGAGTTTTTTCAAATATTCTGAAGAATAGGTGTTATGAGATACGCATGAATTATTGTAGTATGCTGTCATGCTAGCTTTACACCATAGAATCAGTCAAAGTATAATTAAAGAATAAAGATGTGAATTTAAGGTGCATATGTTATAATTTTATGCAGATTAGATCTGTATAAATAGGTTTGTGGTATTCCATAGGAGGTATTACATGAAAAAAGGGTTTACTCTTACACAAACAGGTATACTGCTGACTTTGTGGTTAACTTTTTTGTTAAGTTTTGTGATGCGCTTATCATGGTCATCGTTGATGCCAATTGTAAATGAGGCCTTACATTTTACAGCGCAACAAGGAACGTCGTATTTGACGGCTTTTTATTTTGGTTATGCATTGACTGTATTACCAGGAGGTCTGTTAGCGGATCGATTTGGCTATCGTAAATCTATCTTAGGTAGTTTAGTGGCTATGGCTATTGTAACGGGGCTTATGAGTACTGTGCAAAGTTATGAATATGGCTTAGTGTTGCGCTTCTTATTAGGTATTGTATCAGGCCCTGTACAATCTGCTTGTTTGAAAGCTATTGGAGAGCATTTCAGTGCAGAACAACGTGGTACCGCTGTAGGTATTTTCATGAGTTGTACATCATTTGGGATTACCGTGGTTAACGGATATGCACCATTTGTGGCTGTTCATTACGGATGGCAAATGGCATTTTTAATTACCGCTTTATTGCCATTACTAGTATTCTTTTTAGCTTTGTTTACGGTGAAAGAAGTACAAGCTTTCAGAAAGAACCATACAGTAGAAGTACAAGGAACAGAGCCACGGTGCATGTCATTAGCACAAAGCTTACGTTTTGTAGGAACAAACCGCAACATTTTATTGTTAGCAGTGATGGGATTTTTCGCAACAGGCACTACTTGGGGTGTTACCACTTGGGCTAACTTGTATTTAGTGAAACAATTGCATGTGACACCTATCTTTGCAGGCGCTATTATGAGTATTTACGGTATTGCAGCAGTGATTGCCAAACCGACTATCGGATTCATTTCAGATAGAATTTCTTTACCACGAAACTATTTAGCGGCCATCGTTATGTTTTTGTTCTCTCCAGCTTTGCTAATCTTTGCGAACACAACCAATCCAGATATGTTATACATTACAGCCCCTCTATTAGGTATGGGAGCATTTATGTATAGCCCATTAACCAATGCTATCATTATCCAAGCAGCACCACCAGAACTAAGAGGTACCACAGCAGGGTTCGTAAATCTATTTAACCAAATTGGCGCACTCACAGCACCTATCATTTTGTCCACAGTATTAACAGCTACTGGCAATTACCAAACAGCCTTAATGGCATTGTCCATCTCCCCAATTATTGGAGCTATTTTATTGTCATTAATTCGACTAAAATAAGAATATACGCTTTTATGAGGTACTCCTTATAACTTTGAGGAACATAATGTAAAAGTGGCATGTCCAAAGAACACCATAAAGATATTATCGTGACGCAAGTTTCATTTGCGAAGATTCAGATTTTGTGAGACAATAAGAGTAAAGAAAAGGAATTTTCAAGTCTATGTCGAATTATAGTGATATAGGCAAGTTACATAGTAGCACAGTGACAATATGGAGGAGGTCTTACTATGGTGGAATATAAAAAAATAATTGTTCCTGCAGATGGATCGGAAAATGGTAAAAGAGCGTTAGAACATGCATTGGCAATTGTTAAACGTAATGATGCGGAATTGATTTTAGTGCACGTAGCAAACATTGTATCCGCAATTTCTAATTTTGACCAAACTCCAATCAGTGGTGGTTATGTATCTGAACAAATTGCTGAAGATATGGAAGAAACAGGTAAAAAAATCTTGAGCGAAGTAGCAGAAGAGGTACCAGCTGATATGAAAGTTAAATGCGTCTTTGAAGTAGGGTCTCCTGGACCTGCTGTATTAGCGGTAGCTAAAAAATATGATGCAGACTTAATTGTTATGGGGAGCCGTGGATTGGGACCTTTAAAAGGTTTATTTATGGGTAGTGTAAGTAGTTATGTAACTAGTCATTCCACATGTCCAGTATTGATTGTTAAATAATAGGATATAAGGCTTTGTTCTCTGAGCAAAGCCTTTTTTTATGGAGAGGCATATGAATGTAAAACATATACATTGGTTGCACAAAGAGCTTGACCAATGGAAAGAAGAGGGAATTATTTCAGAAGAACAGAGCCATCAGCTACAAGCAAAGTACGGTTTTATCCCTAAAGAGGGCCCATCTTGGACACGATTAATTACAGTTTTAGCTGGAGCTATACTTATTTTGTTGGGAATTATTTTGCTTTTTGCGGGATACTGGTATGGTTTTTCACCTAATGGACGATTTGATTGGTCCTTGGCAATCTTGTTATTAGCTATTGCTGTGGTCGGTGGTGGTGTATGGAAAGCAAAGCCAGCTAGCATGATAGCAGAAAGCATTACTGTTATTTATATGGGACTGTTGACAGCCACTACTTTGTTGGTAGCAGATACTTTCTATACAGGCGAGCATATGGGGCTATATGTGCTTATCATTCTTTGCTGTGCCTTGCCGATTATTTATGTCTTGGATTCGGCTCTAGGTATGATTTTGTATCTTATTGGTGTATTGGGGTGGAGTTTTTCTAGCCATCCTTTAAATACTTGGGTAGGGCCTGTAGCAGTGGGAGGACTTTTATTAGTAGCAGTACCATACTATATCCGTAGATTTGGTAAGTATCAAGGGTCGAAAGATTCCTTGTTAGTATCTGTATCTTGGGCCTTTATTGGTGCCATTTTTGGTGAAGTATTCTTCATCTTATCCACCTATGAGCCACAAATGAATTTATTTTTTATTAGTGTATTGGGCGCCGTTACCTACGGCTTAGGCACATTAGAAAAGAAAATTGCCCTCTTAGCACTTCCTTGTAAAGGCGTAGGTGCCATTGCTCTGTTGTACACCATTGTGGAAGGTACTTACATTAGTACATGGATGCGCATTGGTGAAAGCACCATGGCATGGTGGCTATGGTTTTGCATGGTATTGAGCTTAGGCATAGCAGTTCTTGTATTGCGTCGTTTAGTATTAGCTAAGCGTATTGAAAGCACTATCGGATTGATTCCTTTTGTAATCTTTGGATGCTATGTGGTCACTGTCTCTGGGGCGACACCTATTTTGACGTCCATCCTATTTAATGCATATATTTTAGTAGCAGCTTTAGGGACTTTTATTCGTGGCACCTTGGTGAAAAAGGTGAGCTTATTGAATAGTAGTATTTTGACGCTAATTGCTATGTTTGGTGCTCGATTCTTTGATCCTAGCTTTACTTTTGTGGAGCGAGGTGTATCGTTCTTAGTGTTAGGGGGCATTGTATTAGGTATCAATGCCTTATATTTATGGCGTAAACGACTACAAAGGGTTAAGGTAAATCAGCGTGTTCGACAAGCTCGTCGTCAGTCAACAGATCCAACAGTGGAGGAATTCACGTTAGGAGAGCAAGTTATATCAAAGGACGTGAAAGTAGTAGACTCTGAGGGTGTAGTGAAGGAGGAAGAACGATGAGATATCAAAAATGGATTGTCTTTGCTCTGGCTGCTATCGTTGCCTTGCTAAGTCAATTCTATATTCAACAACGATATACGACCTTGCTACAAGGTGGTGCGGAATACCAATGGCCTGTGAAAGTAAGTCGACATATTGGATGGGTTCCGTCAGATTACTTAGAGATAGAGTTTTTAGGGTCTTATGCGAATTGGGAAGGGAAGCAAACTCCAGAAGTAGGACATGAAGTATATATTGTTGTAACACCTAAACAGTCTGGTGTATTGCAAGTGGTATCCGCCACTGATGAAACTCCAAAAGATCAAGAATACATTCGGGCTAATGTGAAACGATTTGATCATGGTGTAGTGGAGTTTTCAATTCCTTTCAATCGTGTGAAAGTAGACCTTAGCAAGGTAGATAGTAAGTTTTATACCAATTATCGTGGTACTTTAATTGGCACCTTGAAATTACGTGATGGCTATGGAGTCGTCACTGGTGTTTATGCCAAGGGGGTACCATTGGAATTAGCTACGCCAGAGAGCGTAGTGGATCAAGAAAAAGATTCACGAGTTCTTTTGGAAAAAATTGGTGATACAGAACAAGAAAAAGATGATATAATAGTAATACCGAACTCTAATTAGAGGACGGACTACTATATGATAGCGAGGTTAAGATGGAAACAAATCAACAAGAGTTGGAAACACAATTGTTAGCTGAACTATTTAAGGTCCTTGGTGATCCAACGCGGTTGCGTATTGTTAGACATCTGCTTCAGAAAGAAATGTGTGTAACTGAAATTGCAGATGCTATGGATATGGGCCAGTCAGCTATATCTCATCAGTTGCGTGTGTTGCGTCAAGCAAGACTTGTAACATTTAGAAAAGAAGGAAAAACAGCTTGGTATCGCTTAAATGATGACCATGTAATTGTTCTTATTCGTCAAGGATTAGAACACGTGGGACATCAATAAGTGTAGAACATGTAGAAGGGTTGCGAAAGCAGCCCTTTTTGCATGGAAAAACCCTATTCAACATTGTACTGATGTAGTGTTGAATAGGGTTTTATTATTGTATGTTTTTATGTAAGGATGGAATATATCGTAGTAGTTCTTGTGTATGAGTACGTATCTAGAATGCTAGGTTGTCTATCTAAATAGTATTTATACGTTATTTATACAGAATTTATGTAGTGTGCCTGTATAAGCGAATTGACGTATCATAGTATTAGTTATAAGGGAAATACATAGTAGGCCAATAAAATTGCCAGTGGCATGGTGAAAGAAGAAAGAACTGTAGTAGCTAGTACGATTTGCGTAGCTAGTTCTGGATTGTTGTTCATCTCCACTGCCATGAGGGCAGTGTTTACTGCAGATGGGACTGCGTAAGCGATGATAATGCTTTGCGCTGCAATAGCACTTAGTGGTGTGTAGTACATGGTAATAGGAAGTACTACAATTAATGCTAATACAGGACCTGCGATTAACCGCAAGAAAGATGTAATCATTACATCTTTTTTGATAAAGTTCCAAGGTGTTCGATTCAACTGTACTCCTAGAGTCAGCATAGCGGCACCAACAAAGCAGCGCCCAAAAATATCTAAAGGCCCCCATATAATGGTTTGGGTGAAATCGATAGGAATGTAGTAATGAGCTATGATAGATATAGGTACGCAATAAATGATAGGAATATGTAAGATAGTACGTAAAGATTCTGCAGTGGTTAACTTTCCTTTGCCAGCTTGATAGAATCCCAAGGAATTACAGAATACAGTTTGGATAATAAAGGTAGCGATAATGGCGATGACTCCATCATGTAAATAGGGGGTACCACCATCGATGATGTATGGTTCGTTGGCAAAGACGAAAGTTCCTAGGGCTACTCCTAAGTTACCAATGTTGGAAAACATCACTGCATTGCGGACGATTTCTGTTTTTCCTAAATTATAACCTTGCCACTTAGCGACGATGCCTGCTAATGCTGAGTTAGCAAATAAAATGATGAGGGCACAGCCAAAAATTTCAAAACTTTCATGGGTTAAATCAGTGACATAAAAGGATTTCAAAATATAGGCGGGCAGAAATAAATAAAAGTTCAACTTACTCAAAGTTCGTAAATCGAGGTGAAACCATCGATCTAGTAAGACCCCCATGAGGGTAAGTAATAAAATGGGGACGATGCTAGTGAGAATGATGTGAAAAAATAAATCCATAATGGATAACCTCCTTAGGTTGTATAGTTGTCATCTCTATTGTACCACATGTAATTAAAATCATTTTGCTTAATATCATTTTTCTAGTATAATGAGAATATGTAGTAAGCTTCTAAGTGTATATATTTAAATTAGGGAGGATATCATTATGAAGCGTAATTGGTTAATGGGGTTAGTTATGGCAGGTATGTTAGCATTAGCTGGCTGTGGTGGACAAGGCACTACATCGTCTACAGCACCATCTACAAATGAAACAATCACTGTATCTGCAGCAGCTAGTATGCAGGGGGCATTGGAAGAATTAAAAGCAGACTATGTGAAAAAACATAACTTAAAACCTGAACAAGTGAATATTGTCTATGCAGGTTCTGGCACTTTGCGTCAACAAATTGAAGAAGGCGCGCCATCCAGTATCTTTATTTCTGCGAACAAAAAGAATATGGATCAATTGAATGAAAAAGGATTAATGGATAACATTCGTCCATTCGTAGCGAATACATTGGTGATGATTGTACCAAAAGGTAAAGAAGCTGTGACATTAGATAATATTACGAATGCAAAACGCGTAGCTATCGGCACAGTAGAAACAGTGCCAGCTGGTAAATATGCGAAAGAATCCTTAACCAAAGCTAATTTGTGGGATGCAGTAGAACCTAATATTGTATTTGCGAAAGATGTAAAAGCAGTAGGTGCGTACATTGCGGAAGGCGCAGCTGATGTAGGATTTGTATATAAAACTGATGCATTGGCATTGAAAGATAAAGTAGATATTTCTGCAACAGTAGATGCTAAATTACATGCACCAATTGAGTATCCTATCGGTGTGGTGAAAAAGAACCAAAATAAATTAACAGAAGATTTCTATGCGTTCCTAACAAGTAAAGAAGCTAGCGAAGTATTGGCTAAATGGGGATTCGCTGAGCCTACTAAAAAATGATAGCTTTACAGTTATCCATAGAAGTCGCATTCATAGCACTTATAATTAACGCTATTTTCGGGCTAAGTTTGAACTATGTGATGAAACACTATGCCTTTCCAGGGAAATCTTTAATTGATTCCTTTTTTACACTGCCTTTGGTATTACCACCGGTGGTATTAGGCTTTGTGCTACTCATCATATTCACGCCAGGTAATGCCTTTGGCGCTTGGTTAGAATCTCACGGAATTCGTGTGGTATTCTCTAAGATAGGCGCTATTATTGCATCTGCAGTGGTGAGCTTTCCGTTATTTTATCAATCAGTGCGAACAGCCTTAGCTGCCATTGATAGCGATATGGAAGATGTAGCTCGCACCTTGGGAGCCTCCGAGTTTCGCGTGTTCTGGTCGATTTCCTTGCCATTGGCGTGGAAAGGAATCCTCAGCGGTTCCATTCTGTGTTTTGCGCGTGGACTTGGTGAATTCGGGGCTACTATTTTGATCGCTGGAAATATTCCAGGTGTGACGAGAACTATGCCATTAGCCATTTATTCTCTCGTAGAATTTGGCGATTATAACGGTGCATTTGAATTAGTGATTTATATTTGTATTTTAACATTGGGGCTTGTGTGGGCCATTCAAGGTCTAACCAAAGGTTCCCTCTTCTCAAATCGGTAAGGAGGTACTATGATTTCCTTTGATATCGTCATAGAACGAGGTACTTTTGTTGTGAAAGCCCAAGGCACATTACAAGAAGGCATTACTACATTGATGGGCCCTTCTGGAAGTGGAAAATCTACATTTTTGAAAGCTTTGTGTGGATTGTTGACGCCAAAAGAAGGTAGGATTACAGCCAATAATGAGGTATGGTTCGAAAAGGGAAGGGGCGTACCTACCCAAGAACGACACATTGGCTATATGCCGCAAGGCAATATTGTATTTCCTCATATGACTGTAGAGGAGAATATTCGGTATAGTAAACAAGGTTCTCCAGAGCTATTCGATCATATTGTGGAGCGTTTGCGATTGACACCACATCTTAAGAAGAAAGCCAAAGGCTTATCTGGTGGGGAGCAACAACGGGTGGCCTTAGGACGAGCGCTGTACTCCAAACCAGTGTTACTTATCTTAGATGAACCGCTTACGGCGTTAGATGTGAACTTACGTGCTCAGTTACAACAAGATTTAGTAGCTATTATTTCTGAATGGGCTATCCCCTGCTTGTGGGTCACGCACAGTGAAGAAGAGGCTGCTGCGGTAGGGAACCATCGACTATTATGTCGTGATGGAGTCATTGCAGAAGAGACGTAAATAGCATGATAGCATAATAGAGGAATGTTGATACACTTAGGTCAGCGTTCCTCTATTATATTTTTACCACCTTTTGGGCACATTTATTTATCTATATACTATGACAACATTGTATATGCCTAATAACATATTTGTTTATTTCTTTACAGTAACGGCTCATATGAAGTATAATACTACTGATTATGACTATTTTTAAAGACTTAGGCATAGTCAAAAGAACTGTCGAAACAATGACAAAGGAGGTACCAAATTCGTAAAGGCGAATAGCGCAAGCGCTGGAAAGAGACAGCTTTCACAGCGGACGAGGTAGAGGAGTATCGAAATTCAGCGGATGCCTCTCGGCTAGCTTCAGTCGTAGAAGTAGAGCAAAACACCAAGGTAACTAGGTGCACAAAGGCTACTTTCAGAAGCAATAGGAATGAATTAATCAAGGAGGTACATACCATGTGTGGTATCGTAGGATATATTGGATTTGAAAATGCAGCAGATTTTATGCTGGAAGGTTTGGAGAAATTAGAATACCGCGGATATGATTCTGCAGGGATTGCCGTAGTGGGCGAAAATAATGTGATTAAAGTACAAAAGAAAATGGGACGTTTGGCGAACTTGGAAGCTGTGGTAAAAGCAGATCCTAACCAAGGTCATATTGGTATCGGTCATACTCGTTGGGCTACTCATGGTCGTCCAAGCGATATGAATGCGCACCCACATACAAGTACAGATGGCAAATTTGCCGTAGTGCACAATGGTATCATTGAAAATTACATGCCATTGAAAGAAGAATTGTTGGCTAAAGGTGTTGAATTTACATCTGAAACAGATACAGAAGTAGTAGCTCACTTATTGAGCGATATGTACGATGGCAATTTTGAAAGTACCGTTCGCCGTATGTTAGATCGCATCGAAGGGTCTTATTCTTTAGTGATGGTTTGCGCTGATGAGCCAAATAAAATCATTGCTACAAAAAAAGATAATCCATTGGTAGTGGGCTTAGGAAAAGGTGAAAACTTCATCGCTTCCGATATCCCAGCTATTATTCAACGCACTCGTGAAACATATATCATCAACGACAACGAAGTTGTTATTGTGACACCAGATAGCGTGACAATCACGGACCGAGCTGGTCAACCAGTACAAAAAGATATTTATCATGTCACATGGAATGCAGAAGCGGCTGAAAAAGGTGGCTATGAGCACTTCATGTTAAAAGAAATTTACGAACAACCAAAAGCGATTCGTGATACGTTGAGCGGTCGTATTAATAAAGATGCTACAGAAGTAGTGTATGATGAATTAAACTGGACACCAGATACAGTGAAAGGTATAAAACGTATCTTGATTACAGCGTGTGGTACAGCGTACCATGCAGGGTTAGTAGCGAAATATTACATTGAGCAATTAGCTCGTATTCCAGTAGAAGTAGATATCGCTTCTGAATACCGTTACCGTACACCATTAACGGATGAAGATACCTTATGCATCGTCATCAGCCAATCTGGTGAAACTAGCGATACATTGTCTGCCTTGAAAGAAGCAAAACGCTTAGGTGCTAAATCTTTAGGTATTACTAACGTAGTGGGTTCCGCCGTATCTCGTGAAGCGGATCAAGTAATCTACACTTGGGCAGGTCCTGAAATCGCCGTAGCATCCACAAAAGCGTACACCACACAATTAGTAGCTTTATTGTTATTAGCAGTGTACTTAGGTCAATTAAATGGTCGCATCGATGAAGCAGTAAAACACGAAATTTTGACAAATTTACAAGAATTGCCTACATTAACTCATGAAATCTTTGAAAACGTAGACGAAATTAAAGCCTTTGCCAACCATTATGGTTACAAAGAGGATGCATTCTTCTTAGGACGTTTAATCGACTATGCCGTAGCTATGGAAGGGTCTTTGAAATTGAAAGAAATTTCTTACATCCATGCAGAAGCCTATGCAGGTGGTGAGTTGAAACATGGTACTTTGGCATTGATTGAAGAAGGCATTCCTGTTATCGCCTTGGCAACACAAGAATCGGTACGTGAAAAAATGATGAGCAACATCAAAGAAGTAAAAGCTCGTGATGCTATCGTAATCGGTGTGGGTATGAAAGGTGACGAAGAATTGGCGAAATATGTGGACCATACTATCTTCGTGCCAAAAACTGACGCTTTCACAGTGCCTATCTTAGCCGTTGTACCATTGCAATTGTTGTCCTATTATGCAGCTATCACTCGCGGTGCTGATGTAGATAAACCAAGAAACTTGGCAAAATCTGTAACCGTAGAATAGGAGATACTATGTCTGTTATATTTTCCGGAATACAACCTAGCGGTGAGTTAACCATTGGCAATTACCTTGGAGCTCTTCGCAACTTCTTAACATTCCAAGATGACCATGATTGTTTTTACTGTATCGTGAACCAACATGCCATCACAGTACCACAAGATCCAAAGGATTTAATCCACAACACTCGAAGCCTTGCTGCCTTATATTTAGCAGTAGGTTTGGACCCTAATAAAGTGACTTTGTTTGTGCAATCCGAAGTACCTGCTCATGCGCAGTTGGGTTGGATTTTAACAACCTTAAGCTCCATCGGTGAATTAGAGCGTATGACGCAATACAAAGATAAATCGGCGAAACAAGGGGAAACCATCCCAGCTGGTTTGTTGACATATCCACCATTGATGGCAGCAGATATTTTGTTATACCAAACCAACTATGTGCCTGTAGGGGATGACCAACGTCAACATATCGAGCTTACTCGTGACTTGGCGCAACGTTTCAATTTCAAATATGGTGAAGTATTTGCTATGCCAGAAATTAAAACTACCGTAGGTGGTGCTCGTGTCATGTCCTTACAAGATCCAACGAAAAAAATGAGTAAGTCCGATGATAATAATTGGGCGACTATTCGCTTGTTGGATACACCAGATGTAGTGGTGAAGAAGATTAAAAAGGCAGCTACTGACTCTGAAGGGGTCGTGCGCTACGATAAAGAAAAACAGCCAGGTATCTCCAACTTGATGGGCATTTACAATGCTTTAACAGGAGATTCCTTTGAGGCTATTGAAGCTATGTATGCTGGTAAAAACTATGGAACTTTCAAAGGTGATATTGCAGATCTATTAGTAGGAGCGATGACACCGATCCATGAACGGTATGCAGAATTAATCGACAGTCCAGAGCTAGATACGATTTTGACAGAAGGTGCTGAAAAAGCAGCCGCTGTGGCGAATGTAACATTGGCTCGTGTAGAAGAAGCTATGGGCCTACGACGTAAGTAATAGTAAGATGTAATGAGATGCTTTTGGGGCATTTCATTACATCTTTTTAATCATCTATACTAAGACGTTGTGAGGAAGTATAGTGGGATATGTATGAAGCAGACAAGTAGATGCTGTCTATAAAGGTGTTGAGTGGAAATACATAGAGGTTGGAGTGCTATTTGGGAGAGGAACTATGAAACGTGAAGAATTAGAGAACATGTTTCCCTGTGGAACGATTCAAGAAGAATTACATAATTCCTCTGTTATGATATGGGGGTTTCAACTAGTGTATGCAGCTATCGCTGCTTGGGGACTGTATCGTGGAGTGCTTCTATATCGAGAACTGGGTCATAGCTTCAATATGTGGATGCTTCTTCTTATGGTGGTATCTGCCTATGCATTATTGCGCATGTACCAGCAAGACGATGTGGAGATTTATATTGCTACAGAAGGGCTCATTCTAAAACGAACACCTATATTGGTAAAAGAACGAATTGAACGCTTTTTTGCACCAGACTTATATTTGACCTTTGTTCATTATCAAGGCATCATGGGATTTGGAGAAGACTGGAAAACCTTGTATGTGCAAACAGAAACGGGCGGTATATATATCGTGCCTATTAGCTTACAGTTTTTGAGTCATCGAGATAAAATGAAAGTCTTAGAGGCACTGAATCGATATAAAAATACTTGAATAGGACTAGAAAACATGTTACCCTCTTATCAAGGAGTAATATCTGTTCGTTATCCGGCAGGGGCTATTTTCGCACGAGGGAGAAAATCTATATGTTTGGTGTATTGCTAATTCATGCGGCTTATGCAGTCTTGATGGTTGCCTTTAGTTTTAGAATCATGGTAGTTCCTCATGCTATTGCAGTAGCATTTATGGGTATCTATATGATTGTTGAAAAAGGACTTATCGTTGCGCCTATTCTATCGTTTGTATACTCATTTTTTGCTATCCTATTGGCTACTTCTGATGAAGCCACTTGGGATGACGGTACAGGTAATGAACTCATTTGGTTTTGGGTAATCTTTTGTTCTGGACTATCCTATGTTATCTTTGAGTTCCTCTACTAACCTATCATATATAGATATAATTTAAAGATCAGCTTAAGGTGTAATCTATAGATTCTAACTTTTTGTTCTGACATAGTTTCTTTATAATGATATTTCAAAACCGCTGCAACGGTTCTTGGATTACGTAGATGGTCATACTGCATCGGATGAGTTACTAAGAGATCTTGAAAGTGCCGTAGATGAAGCAAAACATTGTGAGGCTTGGAGGGAGGAATATTCAATGCTATCAATGGATCATTATACATATTGGAAAGAAGGCGTGGCTGAAGGTCGGGCAGAAGGTAAAGCTGAGGTTGTCATTCAGATGTTGCGTAAGCATTTGTCCTTAGAAATGATTGCAGAAGTCACTAACTTTACTGTAGAAGAAGTAAAGGCTATTGCGAAAGAGCATGCATTGATATAAAACATATAGGTAAAGAGCAAATCAGCGATATAGTGAGTACATAACTTACTATATCGCTTTTTGTTTTGATAGTTAGTTATTGGAGGGGCGTTGTCAGTATAAATTACTTTCATAATACATGATAAAATTTTTGCGATTTATCTCTTTACAACTTTAATTAACTAAAGTATAATGTAATCATGAAATAGAGATTACATAACTGTAGAGAGGAGAAAGTATTATGAATTGGCTACAAAAATGTTCTAAAACAGTATTAGCAGCAGCTAGTGCACTGGTAATTGTGGGGTTAGTGGCAGGTTGTGGGGCGTCTACGAAGCAGGCGAACACAGAGGTGCCGAAAAAAATTGTTATCGGCTTAGATGATAACTTCCCTCCTATGGGATTTAAAGATGAAAAAGGTGAACTCGTAGGTTTTGATATCGATCTTGCGAAAGAAGTGGCAAAGCGTATTGGTTCTGAAGTGGAATTTAAATCTATCGATTGGGATAGTAAAGAAGCAGAACTAAAATCTAAACGTATTGATGTGTTGTGGAATGGTTTAACCATTACGAAGGAACGGGAGCGCAACATCTTGTTCTCTAAACCATATCTTCGTGGGGACCAAATTATTGCCGTAAAATCTGATTCTGGGATTGCTGACAAATCCCAACTTGATGGCAAACGCGTAGGCGTTCAATCAGGTTCTACTGGTTTAGAAGCGGTAAAAAATGATCCACAATCTAAAAACTTTAAAGAAATCAAAGAATATGGCGATTATGTGAATGCTTTCATGGATCTAGAATTAGGCCGTATTGATGCGGTCGTGGTGGATGAAATGGTAGGCCGTTATTTAATCGGCAAAAAAGGTAATAATGTATTTACTGTAGCCACAGGCTCCTTCGCCAGTGAAAAAGTAGGTGTAGGTATGCGCAAGGAAGAGGAAGCGTTGAAAGCAAAAGTTGACGCTGCGTTACAAGAAGTGATGAATGATGGTACGGCTGACAAATTGGCGCAAAAATGGTTTGGCGACACATCTATCTTGACGAAAGAGGAGTATAAATAAACATGGACGTATTGGAGTATATGTTACAAATAGTTCCGGCTATTGCTGGCGGATTCCAAGTGACCTTGTCCTTGTTCTTCATCGTCATCATCTTGTCAGTGCCAGGAGGATTACTCTTGGCACTGCTCCGATTGAGTACAAACCGAGTGGTGACAACGATCGTGGATGCTTACGTATACGTGATGCGTGGCACCCCGTTAATGTTACAAATTTTGCTCATCTATTACGGTTTGCCATTTATGATTGATGGATTTGAACTCACAGATATGACGGCGGCGGTACTGTCCTTCGTGTTGAATTACATTGCCTACTTATGTGAAATTTTCCGTAGTGGCATTCAATCCATTCCAAAAGGGCAGTATGAAGGAGCGAAGGTATTAGGCTTTACCTATGTGCAGACGATGTACAAAATCATTTTGCCACAGGTCATCAAAAGGGTCTTGCCACCATTGGCAAATGAAACGATTACACTACTGAAAGATACCTCTCTGGTGTATGTCTTAGCTATGAATGATATTTTACGAATCACTCGTAGCATTGTACAACGTGATTTCGATATTACAGCATTCATCGTGGCTGGCGTATTCTACTTGGCCATGACATTTGTGTTGACGAAACTGTATCAATATTTAGAACGCCGTATGGCGATTTACGAAGATTAGGAGGAAACCATGGCTTTCATAGACATGTTACATATTGAAAAGAGCTTTGGCTCAGTGGCGGTCTTGCAAGACGTGTCACTATCCATGGAACGTGGCGAAGTGGTGTCCATCATCGGTCCCTCTGGATCGGGCAAATCCACCTTTCTTCGTTGCTTGGGACAACTAGAAACCATACAAAAAGGAACCATCCTCGTTGATGGGGCAACCTTAGTAGACACGCCGGCGAACACGGGAGCAGCAATCTACGTAGGGAAAGAAGAACAGCAACAAATCTTGCTGAAAATGGGGATGGTATTCCAATCTTTCAACCTATTTCCACATATGACCGTCCTAGAAAACATCATGGTCGCCCCTCGTATGGTGAAAGGAATGAAAGACGCAGATATATTACCTATAGCTCAGTCCTTGCTAGAAAAAGTAGGCCTTTGGGATAAACGAGACGTATACCCAAGCACCTTGTCAGGGGGACAAAAACAACGGGTCGCTATTGCTAGAGCCTTGGCAATGAAACCAGAAATCATGCTTTTCGATGAACCTACATCAGCCTTGGATCCAGAGTTCACTAGTGAAGTATTACGGACTATCAAGGAACTAGCCGAAGAAGATATGACCATGATCATCGTCACCCATGAAATGGCATTCGCTCGTGAAGTAGCAGACAGAGTCATCTTCATGGCAGACGGTAAAATACAAGAAGAAGGAACCCCAGAACAGGTCTTCGGGAAACCACAAAACCCAAGAACACAAGCGTTCCTAAACTCCATGCTGCGAGTATAAAAACAATATATCGAACTTAAATTACCGTACGGAGCACCAGTTACAAATAATACTGTATGATATTTGTAGCGAGGTGCGCCGTATTTTTGTGTACAACTATACTTTATATCCTATACGTATTTCTTCGGAGATAAGCACAATCTGTTTCCTTGAGGATCTCCCTCACATACTGATGATCATACACAATTTTATAGGCAGACCCAAAGGAGATGATTGCCTTTGACTAATGGAGGTATGATGTTTGGAGAGATAAGTAAGTAGGCTAGCTTGATTATACAAGATAAAGGTTGAGAAGAATGCGGTATGCTCCGCAGCAAACATTACGAAGTGCCGTTTGTGAGGAAGCATGCCGCATTCTGACTGACTAGTAAAGGGAAATATAGCCTACTTACCAAGGATAAAATGCCCTCAGTCAAAGGCGAACATAAATTGCCAATCCGCCATGAGATTGTGTATAATAAGAGGTATGTATAATCCGATTGTAATGGGAAATGAGGAATGACGATGCGAATTGATGGTCGTAGTTTAAAAGAAATACGCCCTGTGAAAATTACTAGGCATTACACTGCCTATGCAGAGGGATCTGTACTAATTGAATGTGGCAATACAAAAGTCCTTTGTACGGCTAGCGTTGAGGATCGCGTTCCCCGCTTTTTGAAAGGCACTGGCACAGGGTGGGTGACAGCAGAATACTCCTTGTTACCACGAGCTACACATACTCGTGTACCTAGAGAGGCAGCAAAAGGTAAACAGACAGGGCGCACGGTGGAAATCCAACGTTTGATTGGTCGTGCCTTGCGAGCTGTTGTAGACTTAGAAGCTTTAGGCGAAGTATCGATTACGGTAGACTGTGATGTACTACAAGCTGATGGTGGCACTCGTACTGCCTCGATTACAGGGGCTTTTGTGGCTTTAGTAGATGCTATCTATTCTATGTACGATGGATATGGTAAGTTTCCTGTAACGGACTATTTAGCAGCTATTTCTATGGGAATCGGTGAAGATGGTCCTATGCTAGACTTGTGCTATGAAGAAGATAGTGCAGCCATTGTGGATATGAATGTGGTTTGTACCGGTAAAGGCCAATTAGTAGAAGTGCAAGGAACAGGTGAACATGGGACTTTCACAAGAGATGAGTTGAATAGCCTATTAGATTTAGGTGAAGCTGGTACACAACAACTAATGGCAGTACAACGTGAAGCATTAGGTGAAATTGGTAACATGGTGGGTCATGAAAATGCACCGAAAGCAGTGGTATTAGCCACACGGAATAAAGGAAAAATTCGAGAGTTTACCGCAGCCTTTGAAGAATTAGGCTTTGAAGTGCGTACTATAGATGACGTTGTAGATATTGACGAACCAGAAGAAATTGGCACTACCTTTATGGAAAATGCAGAATTAAAGGCTTTATACTATGCAGAGGCTTGTGGTTTACCTTGCGTGGCAGATGATTCTGGCTTAGAAGTAGATGCCTTAGGCGGTGCACCAGGTGTATATTCTGCGCGCTATGCAGGACTGCATCGCAGTGATGAAGATAATAATCGGCGATTAGTAGCGGAATTGGTGGATGTTACTCCAAGTGATAGAACAGCACGTTATCAATGTGCTCTTGTATGGGCTACTCCGGATGGACAATGTGTTCGAGCTACAGGCACTTGTGAAGGACTTATTCAGTTAAGCCCAATGGGAAAAGGTGGATTCGGTTACGATCCATACTTTTACATTCCAAAATTAAAAACGACGATGGCCAATATTTCTATGGAACAAAAGCAAGCTATTAGCCATCGAGGTAAGGCGCTACGGGCATTGGTGGAGCAATTGCGACACACTATAATTAAGTAATTAATAAAAAAATGAAAATTTTATATCGAAAGTCTTGAATATATTTATTTAATTCGATATAATAATGGTAGGTATTATAAGGAAGGCAGATATTAAGTTATGGATACATCTGTAAAATCAAATAAAATGAAACTCTATGGGTTTAACAATTTAACGAAAACCTTGAGTTTTAATATTTATGATATTTGTTATACGCGTACAGAAGAAGAAAAACGCCAATATATTGAATACATTGACGAAGTTTACAATGCACAGCGCCTGACTGATATTTTAACAGAGGTTTCACATATTATCGGAGCCAATGTGTTGAATGTGGCAAAGCAAGACTATGATCCACAAGGAGCAAGTGTAACTATCCTGATTTCGGAAGAACCTGTTGATAAAGTAGATAAAGATGATGTGGTAATGCATCTCGATAAATCTCACTTGACGGTTCATACCTACCCTGAAAGTCATCCAGACAATGGAGTCAGTACATTCCGTGCAGATATCGACGTGTCCACATGTGGTCAAATCTCTCCGCTCAACGCATTAAACTATCTTATCGATAGTTTTGATTCTGATATCATCAGCTTAGATTATAGAGTGCGTGGATTCACTCGTGATATTCATGGTAAAAAATTATTCATGGATCATCGCATGAACTCCATTCAAAATTACATTAACTCTAAAACACGTAATCTCTACAATATGATCGATGTGAATGTGTATCAAGAAAATATTTTCCATACCAAAATGATGCTGAAAGAGTACGACATTAATAATTATTTGTTTGGTATTACCGAAGAAGATTTGACGCTAAAAGAGCGCAAACAAATTAACCAACAACTCAAACAAGAGATGGCGGAAATATTCTACGGTAGAAACTTACCATCATTGAAAATCTAGGAGGTTTTCCCATGGACGTAAAACAAGAGGCAATTGAAAAACGCTTGGAACTAAAAGGTTTCTTGCAAACTGGAACAAAATACGAATTAAAAGATGCTCATGACTTAACGGTAGCATACACTCCAGGTGTAGCAGAGCCATGCCTTCATATCAAAGAAGATGAAGACAAATCCTTCGACTTAACGTGTCGTTCTAATATGGTAGCCGTTGTATCTGACGGTACTCGCGTATTGGGTTTAGGTGATATCGGAGCAGCTGCTGCGATTCCAGTTATGGAAGGTAAATCCCTATTGTTTAAACGCTTTGGTAATGTAGATTGCATTCCTTTGGTGATTGATACAAAAGATCCAGACGTGTTAATTAATACTGTAAAATTAGTGCAAAAAAACTTTGCTGGCATTAACTTAGAAGATATTTCTTCTCCTAAATGCTACGAAATCGAAAATCGCTTGAAAAAAGAGTTAGAAATCCCTGTATTCCATGATGATCAACATGGTACAGCTATCGCTTGCTTAGCAGGTGTAAAAGCAGCCCTTCGCTTTGTGAAAAAAGATTTATCCAAAGTTAAAATCGTTGTAAACGGTGCTGGTGCAGCGGGTGCTAATATTGCTCGTCTATTATACTTAGCAGGCGCTCGTAACATTACATTAATGGTAAGCTCCGGTGTATTGAACAAAGACTACAAACGTCTTGATTCTTTACAAGCTGAGTTGATCAAAACATTGGGTCAAGAAACAAAAACTGGCAACTTAGCAGAGATTGCAAAAGGCGCTGACGTATTGTTAGGTGTATCTGCTGCTGGTGCTTTCACAAAAGAAATTTTGGAAAGCTTAGCGGAAGATGCTATTGTATTTGCTATGGCTAACCCAGTTCCAGAAGTTATGTACGAAGAAGCGAAAGCAGCTGGCGTACGTGTTATGGGTACAGGTCGTAGTGATGCGCCTAACCAAATCAATAATGTGAATGTATTCCCTGGCATCTTCCGTGGAGCCATCGATGTACAAGCACGTGAAATTAATGATGAAATGAAATTAGCAGCCGCTGAAGCATTAGCAGCTCTTGTAACCGATGAAGAATTAGCAGAAGACTACGTAGTAGCCAATGCATTCGATAAACGTGTTCCATTAGCAGTGGCAAAAGCAGTAGCTGAAACAGCAATCAAAACGGGTGTAGCTCGTAAAACAGAAGTTCCTTACTAAGAATAGGAATTGATATATAGTATAGAGGTAGGTTGAGTGTAGACTCAATCTACCTCTATCTTTTTTTATTTTGTTTATAGATGACATCTAACAAAAAATTAGAAAACCTAAAAAATATTTAGAAAAAGTATTGAATTATGAATATGACGGTGCTATAATAAAGGCATACCTAATAAATTGTTAGATAGCCTAAAAAATAGTTAGGAGACAATTATGAAATTAGAACAATTAAAGGTAATTGCGCATGGTATTGCGACACAATTTGGAGCTTCATGTGAAGTGTTGATTCACGACGTGCAAATAGAGACATTAGAGAGTTCTATTGTGTATATTGAGCATGGAGATATTTCTAACCGAGATGTAGGTGATGGCGCCTCGCATGCAGTACTAGATGCGATACGAAATGACGATGGTCAGTGTCAGGGTAAACAAGCTTATCTCACACGAACCAAAGATGGAAGAGTTCTTCGATCGACGACGATGTATATACGTGATGATAATGATAAATTACAGTATTTATTGTGTATCAACTATGATATTACTGATTTTATTACATTGCAAAACTCTTTAGATCGGATTATTACATCCAGTAATCATGCGTGGGAAACAAAAGGTGAACGAATTGTTACATCTGTTAGCGATTTGTTGAGCGATATGTTATCTCAAGCTGAAAAAGTAGTAGGGCGACCAGCACATTTAATGAATAAGAATGAGCGCTTGGAAGCAATACGATATTTATATTGCCAGGGCGCTTTTTTGATTTCAAAGGCATCTGATAAAATATCGGAATATTTCAACGTTTCTAAATTTACTTTATATAATGATTTGAACCAAGTAAAAGAGGAGGAAGAGTTACATGGAACGAATTCAATGGGTTAAGAACACTATGCCCGCTTCAGAGGATTTGAACACCTGTGCAATGAATGTAAAAGAAAGTGAAGGTGTGCGCGAGTTTCATAAGAGTTTCCCACAATATCAGGAAACACCGCTTACTGAATTACCACGCATGGCAGAACACTTAGGATTAGGCCGTTTATTCATTAAAGATGAATCCTATCGTTTCGGTTTAAATGCATTCAAAGTGTTAGGCGGTTCTTATGCAATTGCGAAATTCATTGCTAAAGAAACAGGTAAACAAGTATCTGATTTGCCATATGACATCTTGACATCAAAAGAATTGCGTGATGAATTTGGACAAGCTACATTCTTCACAGCTACTGATGGAAACCATGGTCGTGGTGTTGCTTGGGCAGCAAACAAACTAGGTCAAAAATCAGTGGTATTTATGCCAAAAGGTTCCACAGAAACTCGTAAACAAAATATTGCAGCAGAAGGTGCTACAGTAACTATCGAAGAAATGAACTATGATGACTGTGTACGCTTAGCTACAGCAGAATCCAAAAAAGTAGATCATGGTGTTGTTATCCAAGATACAGCTTGGGATGGTTATGAAGAAATCCCTACATGGATCATGCAAGGCTACGGCACAATGGCTCTAGAAGCTACTGAACAATTAGAAAAAGCTGGCGTAGATGTACCTACACACGTAATTGTACAAGCAGGGGTTGGTTCCTTAGCTGGTGCTGTTACTGGTTATGTGGTAAATCGTTATAAAAATGCACCTGTGAAACCTAAAATTGTAGTAGTAGAAGCATCTGCAGCGGATTGCTTGTACAAAGGCGCTAAAGCAGGCGATGGAGATTTACGTATCGTAGGCGGCGACTTACAAACAATCATGGCAGGACTTGCTTGTGGCGAACCGAATACGATTTCTTGGGATATTTTGAAAAACCATGTGGATGTATTTGTATCTGCACCAGATTGGGTAGCATCCTTAGGTATGAGAATGTCTGCAGCACCAATCAAAGGCGATGCAAGCATTATCTCTGGAGAATCTGGAGCTGTTCCATTTGGTTTAGTAGCAGCCGCTATGACTATGGAAGAATATAAAGATTTGAAAGAAGAATTAGGACTTACTAAAGATTCTAAAGTACTTTGCTTCTCCACAGAAGGAGACACTGACCCAACACGTTATCAAGAAATTGTGTGGCAAGGAAAATTTTAATCTAACTATTTAAGTCATATACAGTTAATTTTAACTTTAACGTATACGTATATGTGTGTTTAAGGAGGAAATGGTAATGGATTTACAAGCAGTAAAAAAAGCAGCAGAAGCTTATGGACCAGCGATGACAAAATTTTTAAGAGAAATCGTCGCATTCCCTGGTGAAAGTGCGGAAGAAGAACAACACGTTCGCCGCATTGAAAAAGAAATGAAAGACTTAGGATTCGATGAAGTAGAAGTGGATCCTATGGGTAACATTCTTGGATATATGGGAACTGGTAAAACATTGATTGCTTTTGACGGACATATTGATACTGTAGGTATTGGTAACCGTGACAACTGGAACTTTGATCCATATGAGGGGTTTGAAAGCGACACTGAAATCGGTGGCCGTGGTGTATCTGACCAATTAGGTGGTATCGTATCCGCAGTATACGGTGCAAAAATCATGAAAGACTTAGGTTTATTGAATGATAAATACCGTGTATTAGTAGTTGGTACAGTACAAGAAGAAGATTGCGACGGATTGTGCTGGGAATACATTATTAAAGAACGTGGCATTCGTCCAGAATTCGTAGTATCCACAGAACCAACTGATGGCGGTATCTATCGCGGTCAACGTGGTCGTATGGAAATCCGTATCGATGTAGAAGGCGTATCTTGCCATGGTTCTGCACCAGATCGCGGTGATAATGCCATCTACAAAATGGCTGACATTTTACAAGATGTTCGTGCATTAAATGCAAACAATTCTACAGAGACTACTCGTGTTCGTGGCTTAGAAAAAATGTTGGATCCAAAATTCAACCCTGACCATTATGAAGAAGCTCGTTTCTTGGGCCGTGGCACAGTAACAACTTCCCAAATTTTCTACACATCCCCAAGCCGTTGTGCAGTAGCAGACTCTTGCGCAGTATCTCTTGACCGTCGTATGACAGCAGGTGAAACATGGCAAAGTTGCTTAAAAGAAATCGAAGATTTACCAGCTGTACAAAAATACGGTGCAAAAGTATCCATGTACGAATATGCTCGTCCATCCTGGACTGGTTTAACATATCCAATCGAATGCTACTTCCCAACATGGGTAATTCCTAAAGATCATAAAGTAACAAAAGCATTGGAAGAATCTTACATCTCCTTATACGGTACAGAACGTATTGGTGCAGAAGTTACATTGGCAGAACGTAAAGCTCGTCCATTAACTGATAAATGGACATTCTCTACAAATGGCGTATCCATCATGGGACGTAATGGTATTCCTTGTATCGGTTTCGGTCCTGGCGCAGAAGCACAAGCACATGCTCCTAACGAAATCACATGGAAACAAGACCTTGTAACATGTGCAGCAGTATATGCAATCTTACCTACAAACTATTGCAAATAATAGTTTACATTTTATAAAGCTATAAATTATTAATGAGGTGCAAAAAATGGCAGATTTCAAAAAATGTGTAGACGCATTAGCTAAGTTAGACACAAAAAACATGTACAACAATGACTTCTTCTTGACTTGGGAAAAAACAGACGACGAATTACAAGCTGTTTGGGCTGTAGCTGATGCATTACGTGCATTGCGTGAGCGCAATATCTCTACAAAAGTATTCGACAGTGGTTTAGGTATCTCCTTATTCCGTGATAACTCCACTCGTACTCGTTTCTCCTTCGCATCTGCTTGTAACTTATTAGGTTTAGAAGTACAAGACTTAGATGAAGGAAAATCTCAAATCGCTCATGGCGAAACTGTACGTGAAACAGCTAACATGATCTCCTTCATGGCTGACATCATCGGTATCCGTGATGATATGTATATCGGTAAAGGTAATGCATACATGCATGCAGTAGCTGATGCAGTAGAAGAAGGCCATAAAGACGGTGTATTAGAACAACGTCCTACATTGGTAAACTTACAATGTGATATTGACCATCCAACACAATTGATGGCTGATACAGCTCACCTTATCAATGAATTTGGTGGACTTGAAAACTTAAAAGGTAAAAAAGTGGCTATGACTTGGGCATACTCCCCATCCTATGGTAAACCGCTTTCCGTACCACAAGGTGCTATCGGTTTATTCACTCGTTTAGGTATGGAAGTTGTATTAGCGCATCCAGAAGGATACGAAGTAATGCCAGAAGTTGAAGAAGTTGCTAAAAAACAAGCACAAGCTAGTGGCGGATCTTTCAAACGTACAAACGACATGAAAGAAGCTTTCAAAGATGCTGATATCGTATATCCTAAATCCTGGGCACCTTTCGCAGCAATGGAAGAAAGAACTGACTTATATGGCAAAGGCGATACAGCAGGCATTAAAGAATTAGAAGGTCGTTTATTAGAACAAAATGCACAACATAAAGATTGGGCTTGCACAGAAGATATGATGAGTCTTACAAAAGACGGTAAAGCATTATACTTACATTGCTTACCAGCTGATATCACTGGCTTAAGCTGTGAAGAAGGTGAAGTTGACGCATCCGTATTTGATCGTTATCGTGTACCTCTTTACAAAGAAGCAAGCTATAAACCATATGTAATTGCTGCTATGATTTTATTAAGCAAATTTGAAAATCCAGTAGAATTATTAAAAGAGCTAGAAGAAAAGGGAACAGAAAGAGTTCTCCGCTAAGAGCAAAGGGGCTGTCTGTTCAGACAGTCCCTTATTTTAATCCCTACAAAGTAGTTAGGAATATATACACCATAGAGAGGTACCCTATGAAAAAACGTGTTGTTATCGCTTTAGGGGGCAATGCCCTAGGCAATACATTACCAGAACAAATGATTGCGGTGAAAGAAACATCGAAAGCAATCGTAGATTTAATTGAAGCAGATTGTGATGTGATCGTTACTCATGGTAATGGCCCTCAAATCGGTATGATCAATAATGCTATGGCTGCATTAACTAGAGAAGTAGAAGGTCAACCTAATACTCCGTTGTCTGTATGCGTAGCCATGAGCCAAGCGTATATCGGATATGATTTACAAAACGCATTGCGTGAAGAGTTGTTGAACAGAGGTATTACAGATTTACCTGTGACAACAATGGTTACACAAGTTCGTGTAGATGCAGATGATCCAGCATTCTTAGATCCAACAAAACCAATTGGTCACTTTATGACAAAAGAAGAAGCTGTACATGCAGTGAACCAATATGATTATGTGGTAAAAGAAGATGCAGGTCGTGGCTATCGCCGTGTAGTAGCATCTCCAGCGCCAAAAGAAATCATTGAATTACAAGCTATCAAAGGCTTAATCGGTCATGAATTAGTAATCGCTTGCGGTGGTGGCGGTATCCCTGTAGTTCGTGAAGGCAATCATTTAACAGGTGCATCTGCAGTTATTGATAAAGACTGGACTAGTAGCTTACTAGCACAAGAAGTTGATGCAGATGTATTGATTATCTTAACAGCTATTGAAAAAGCAGCGATTAATTATGGTAAAGAAAACCAACAATGGTTAGAACATATTACAGTAGAAGAAGCACAAAAACATATCGACAATGGTGAATTTGCAGCAGGCTCTATGAAACCAAAAATGGAAGCAGCTGTAGCTTTTGCTAAATCTAAAGCAGGTAGAAAAGCAATTATCACACAACTAGAAAAATCTAGAGAAGGTATTGAAGGAAAAACAGGCACTCACATCGAATTATAATAGTAGTATTTCATTGAATACTGTTTTTCATAGAAAGGAGCCTATCTATGATTTTATTAGGAAAAGGAACTGTCGTTACACGCAATCCATTACAACCGATTATTGAAGACGGTGGCGTATTAATGGATGGCACTAAAATTGTGGCAGTAGACTCATACGAAACATTGCGCAAACAATATCCAAAAGCATATCGAGTAAATGCTCATGGGCGCTTGATTATGCCTGGTTTTGTCAATGCTCATCACCATATTTATTCTGCCTTAGCCCGCGGATTATATATCCCTGGTAATAACCCAACAAATTTTAAAGAAATTTTAGATGGATTGTGGTTCTACCTAGATAAACGTCTTGCTAAAGAAGACGTCTGGGCAAGTGCTATTGTGACCTATATGGCATGTATCGAAAATGGTGTGACTTCCATATTTGACCATCATGCAAGTTATGGGGAAACAGAAGGTAGCTTATCTGTTATTAGCGAAGTTGCTCAAGACTTCGGCGTTCGTTCTTGCTTGTGCTATGAAGTAAGTGATCGGAATGGACAAGAGGAAATGGAGAAAGCTGTAGCAGAAAACGTACGCTTTGGTAAAGAAGCAAAAGAAAATCCTGAAACAATCGCAGCTATGATGGGGTTACATGCATCTTTCACATTGAGTAAAGATACATTGGCTTATGTTCGTGAACAAAACGTAGACAATTTGGGATATCACATCCATGTAGCAGAAGGTACTACAGATCAAGAAGATAGCCAAGAGAAATATGGTATGCGCGCAGTGCATCGCTTGCATGAAGATGGCATCCTAGGACCAAAAACGATTGCTGGACATTGTATCCATGTAGATGATAGTGAAGTAAAGGTATTAGCTGAAACTGGAACCATGGTGGCTCATAATCCAGAAAGTAATATGGGTAATGCGGTAGGAGCACCTAATGTATTAAAACTTATGGAAGCAGGTATTCCAGTGGGTCTTGGTACAGATGGATATACTAGCGATATGTTAGAATCCTACAAAGTAGCAAATTGCTTAGTGAAACATAACATGCAACATCCAAATGTTGGTTGGACTGAAATTCCACATATGTTATTCAACACTAACCCAGCAATGATTGAAAAATTCTTCCCTGTAAAAGTTGGTACCTTGACACCGGGGGCAGAAGCAGATGTAATTGTTTTAGATTATATTCCTAGAACAGATTTACATGCTGATAATATTAATGGTCATTTACTATTTGGCCTAAATGGTCTTAATGTAATTACAACTATTTCTGGTGGTAAGGTACGTATGCTAGATCGTCAATTATGTGGCATGAATAAAGAAGAATTGCTACGAGAAGTACGACAAATTTCCCATCGTTTATGGAAACGATTAGTCCCATAATACACTTTCAGTAAGGAGTGAATACTATGAGCGATATCATGTATCCGGTAAGTTTCGGACATTTAATGAACCATATTCTAACAGAATATGCTACCCACAATCGAGTATATAATGTGGAGCGCATGCACACAACAGGTACGGATCAACGGTTATCCTTATTTGGTCGTAACCTGGAAAATCCATTAGGCCCTGCAGCAGGTCCACATACTCAATTAGCTCAAAACTTAGTAGCAGCCTATGTTGGGGGTTCCCGATTCTTAGAATTAAAAACAGTACAAATTATGTTCGGTGAAGAATTGGGTATCCCAAGACCATGTATTTATTCAAAAGATGAAGCATACAATGTGGAATGGTCCTCTGAGTACCATTGCCATGCAGCTGCTGATGAATACATTAAAGCATGGTTTGCTATTAAATTAATTAGTAAAGAATGGGGCATCGGCGATCCAGATGGATTCATCTTTATTATGAGTGTTGGCTACAACTTAGCGGGCATTAAAAGTGAAGATGTAGATTCCTATATGGAATGTTTACGTGCAGCACGTACTAAACCAGTTTGGAAAGAATGCGAAGAATGGGCATTAGCTAATGTACATCAATTTAAAAATGTAACAGAAGAGTACATTCGAAATATTGATGACAACATTTGCCAAGGTATTACATTATCCACAATGCACGGCTGTCCTGCAGGCGAAATTGAATCGATTTGTACATACCTAATGAAAGAAAAACATCTAAATTTATATCTAAAATGTAATCCAACATTATTAGGCTATGATCGTGTAAGAGAATTATTAGATCAAGCAGAATTTGGATATATTGATTTTGATGCACATCAATTTGAAGTAGACTTATCTTTTAAAGAAGCAGTGCCAATGATTGAACGATTGTTGACGATTGCAGAAGAAGAAGGTTTAGTGTTCGGTGTGAAACTGACAAATACATTCCCTGTTTCGATTCACGAAAAAGAATTACCAGGTGAGCAAATGTATATGTCTGGTAAATCCTTATTACCATTATCTATCGGTGTAGCTCAATTATTGAGTGAAACATTTGGCGAACGCTTACCAATGTCTTATAGCGGTGGTGCAGATGCGAAAAATATTGCAGCTTTATTCCGCACAGGTATTTGGCCAATCACAGTATGTACAACCTTATTACAAGGTTTAGGTTATAACCAATTGGATAACTTGGCTAAATTAGTAGAAGCAGAAGATTACGATACTGCTAAGGTAATTAAACCAACAGAAATCAAATCTTTTGCGGAGGCAATGGGAACAGCTCCAACATACAAAAAATCTGCAGCTGCTAAGAAAAAACGCGAAGAGCAACCAGGTTTCCCAACAGCTCATGACAAAAATCATGAATGCCGTGTTGTATGTGGTACTTGCGTACGTGTATGTCCAAATAGAACGAATGAATGTATTACTGTAGATGGTAAAAAATTAATTATTCATATTGATGAGTCTTGTAATGAATGTGGTAACTGTGCTTGTCATTGCGTACAACCATGTTTCCCATATAAAGATAAATTAACATATTTTATTGATGAAGAACGCTTATTAGCAAGCGATAATGACGGCTTTTATATTCAAGGTAAGGAATGCGAATATCGTTTCCAAGGCGCTACAGGTCGCACAGCGATTGATGCCTTACCAGAGGTGTTGAAAGGAGTTGTGGAAGCGTTCATTAAAGAACTTCCATATTATATCTATGATACTCATTGAACAAGGATATCTTGTACTCCCAACGGGAGTCATGCAAGGGACGATAGCAATTGAAAACGATACAATTGTAGAGGTAGCTCCTCATATTGAGGCAAAACCAGGAGATGTACGAATCGATGCAAAAGGGCGCTATGTGTTGCCTGGAGGAATCGATACACATACCCATTTTGAAATGACCAACGCTTTTGCCACCACGGCAGACGATTTTGAAAGTGGTACAAAAGCAGCCATTATGGGGGGGACCACGACGATTATTAATTTTGCATCGCCTTTTGAAGAATCTTTGTTAGAAGGTTTGCGACGCGATAAGAAACGGGCGGAAGGACGTTGCTCTTGTGACTATAAATTTCATATGGAATTATTAGATATGAATGAGCAAGTAGCAGCGGAAATTCCTAAGGTCGTTGAAGAAGGCGTCGCATCCTTCAAAGTATATATGGCCTACAGCTTTAGTATTGACGATCGGTCAATTTATGAAGCAATCAAAGCAATCGCCCCAACCGGTGCGTTGGTGGCAGCCCACTGTGAGAATGGAGCGATGATTGCAGCTAAGGTACAGGAAATGAGAGAGGAAGGAGATACAGAAGCAAAGTATCATCCGCTTTCAAAACCAGATACCATAGAAGCAGAAGCAATGCATCGTTTCATTCGACTAGGGGAATTAGCAGATTATCCAGTACATATTGTACATGTGAGCTCTGCAGCAGGATTAGATGTGATTGAGGAACGCAGAAAGAATGGGGCAAAAGTGACCTGTGAAACCTGTCCTCAATACTTATTACTGACAGATGAATTGTATAATCAGCCGGATGGAAAAGGATTGAGATATATCTTAAGTCCACCTCTTAGAAAACAAAGAGATGTGGAGATTTTGCAAGCAGCGGTAGAACGTGGAGTTTTCCAAACTTTATGTACGGATCACTGCAATTATACATTAGCGCAAAAAGCGCAGGGTCTTGGTGACTTTACGAAAACACCAGGTGGTTTGCCAGGTGTAGAAGAGCGGATGATTCTAATGTGGGATATGTTTGTTCATAGTGGACGAATCGACCCTGTAGAATATATGAAATTAACTAGCGAAACACCAGCTAAGTTATATGGATTATATCCAAAAAAAGGAACGTTACAGGTAGGAAGTGATGCGGATATTGTGATACTTTCACCAGATGTAACAGAATGTATGACTTCGGATAAAACTCATAGTCGGTCAGATTATACACCTTATGAAGGAATGACTGTACATGGTCGAATAGATGATGTATTTTTACGTGGGCACCATGTGGTGCAAGATAGAAAATTAGTGGAAGCCTATAAAGGGGAGTTCCAACAATAATTGGAGGGAGGTCTCTGTATGTACCGATTTCAAGTTAACGGTATTTGGCGTGAGGTGGAAGAAGATAAACGACTAATGGATTATCTTCGTGATGACCTACGCTTAACCGGAACAAAGGACGGTTGTAGTGCAGGTGCTTGTGGAGCTTGTACAATTCTCATTGATGGGAAAAAGGTAAAAGCTTGTATAGGTAAAGTTTCGCAAATGGAAGGCAAATCAATTATTACCATTGAAGGCCTTACAGAACGTGAAAAAGAAGTGTATGTATATGCTTTTGCGGAATGTGGAGCTGTACAATGTGGTTTCTGTATTCCGGGCATGATTATCAGTGCTAAAGCATTATTGGATACTACATTAGAACCTACAAGGGCAGATGTTCAAAAAGCTTTATTGGGAAATATTTGTCGTTGTACAGGATATGTAAAAATTGAAGATGCTATTTTATTAGCGGCTCGTTTATTTAAAGAGAACGCACCAGTTCCTAAAAATGATGCAGATGGTACTGTAGGATCTCGCTTACATCGTATAGATGCGGCTGAAAAAGCATTGGGTACAGGATTATATGCAGATGACATGGTGGTAGATGGCATGATTTATGCCAAAGCGATCCGTTCTAAATATCCACGTGCTCGTGTTGATGCAATCCATATTGAAGAAGCTTTGGCACATCCTCAATGTGTGACTGTATTAACGGCGAAAGATGTACCTTTCAATAAAACAGGTCATATTGTTCCTGACTGGGATGTTATGATTGCAGAAGGTGATATTACTCGCTATGTAGGTGATGCTATTGCTGTAGTAGCAGTAAAAGAGAAAAAATATTTGCAAGAAGTATGTAATTTGGTAACGGTAGATTATACAGAATTAAAACCTGTATTAACTCCAGAAGAAGCCTTGGCAGAGGATGCACCATTATTACATCCAAATGGAAATATCCTATCTCATCAAGCGTTAAATCGTGGGAATGCTGATGAAGTCATTGCTAATGCGGCGCATGTGGTAACAAGACATTACTCTACACCGCAAACAGATCATGCATTTATGGAACCTGAATGTGCAATTGCTGTGAAAACAGAAGATGGCATACAATTATACACAGGTGGCCAAAGTATCTATGATGAGCAACATGAAGTATCTCGTATGTTAGGTTTAGAAGAATCTCAAGTTAAGGTACATAGTATGTTAGTAGGTGGCGGTTTTGGTGGTAAAGAGGATATGAGTGTGCAACATCATGCAGCACTTGTAGCTTGGAAAACTGGACTGCCAACGAAAGTACAATTAACTCGTCAAGAAAGTTTAGATGTACATCCAAAACGTCATGCAATGGAAATGGATATTACTACTGCATGTGATGAAAACGGTAAATTGTTAGCTACAAAAGTTAAAATTGTATCCGACTGTGGTGCTTATGCATCTTTAGGTGGCCCAGTATTACAACGGGCAGGTACACACTCTAGTGGACCATATAACTTTGAACATTTCTCTATGGATGGTATTTGTGTGTATACGAATACTGTACCAGGTGGTGCATTCCGTGGTTTTGGTGTAACACAAACTATATTTGGACAAGAGATCAATATCGACTTACTAGCTAAAGAGGTAGGCATGGACCCTTGGGAATTCCGTTATAAAAATGCGGTTCGCCCTGGTGATTACTTGCCGAATGGACAATTATGTACACCGGATACTGGTATAGCTGAATGCTTAGAAGCAGTAAAAGATGCATACTATGCGAGTGATCGTACAGGTCTTGCGATTTGCTTGAAAAATAGTGGGGTTGGTGTAGGATTGCCAGATACTGGTCGAGTTATTTTAGAAGTTCGTGATGGTAAAGTACGTATTCGTACATCTGCTGCATGTATTGGTCAAGGTGTAGGCACAGTGGCATCTCAGATTGTATGTGAAGCCACAAAATTGTCTCCAGATCAAATTATAGTAGAAGCACCAGATACGGAACGTACACCAAACTCTGGAACTACAACAGCATCACGACAAACGGTATTTACAGGGGAAGCAACACGTAGAGCGGCTATAAAATTAGCAGAATTGTTAGCCACTAAAACGTTAGCTGAACTTGAAGGAATAGAAGTTTATGAAGAGTTCCTTGGCGTTACGGATCCATTTGATTCGGACAAAGATCATCCTAAGAGCCATGTGGCTTATGGATATGGAGCTTGCGTAGCTACGATTGGAGATGATAACAAAGTAAGTGAACTTCATGTGGCCTATGATGTAGGACGAGTTGTAAACCCACAATCTTGTGAAGGGCAAGTAGAGGGTGGAGCTATCATGGGTATGGGCTATGGTGTAACAGAAGACTTCAAGTACAATGAAGGTAAGGTAGTTACAAAATATGGCACATTAGGCTTGTTAAGAGCTACACAACGTCCAGAAATTAAATGTACATTCATAGAAAAAGGTACACCAGACCAATATGCATATGGTGCTAAAGGTATTGGGGAAATCAGTAGTATCCCAATTGCTCCAGCTATTGCCAATGCATATAATCGTTTGGACGGTATGGAACGTCGTTCTTTACCACTTGAGAAAACTGGATATCGAAAATAATCAGTAAGGGAGAGAGTGTGCTCAGTCTATGAAGTTCGATGTTGTAGCAAGTATGCGAGTGCTTGCTACTTCATCAGATGATGTCTAAAATTCAAAACATGATATAAGCATAAGACTAGTATATTCTATTAAGTAATATGAGGTGATTCATATGGCACATCAAATTCAGGGAGTTAATCATGTAGACGGAATGTTACCAATTCCTAAATTGTTTGCTTACGGTTTACAACACGTATTGGCAATGTATGCAGGAGCAGTAGCGGTTCCAATTATCATAGCACAAGCTATGGGGTTATCAGAGGCGCAGTTGATTCAATTAATTAACGCAGATTTATTTACTTGTGGTATTGCCACTTTGATCCAAACGTTAGGATTTTGGAAAATCGGCGCAAAAATTCCTTTGATTCAAGGGATTACATTTGCTGCGGTATCTCCAATGATTTTAATTGGTCAAGAGCATGGTATGACAAGTATTTACGGGGCCGTTATCGTAGCCGGGATAGTCACATTCTTGATTTCTCATCTATTTAGTCGTTTAATCCGCTTTTTTCCACCTGTAGTTACAGGTACTATTATTACAATTATCGGTATTACATTAATGCCTGTATCCGTTCGTTGGGTAGGGGGAGGTAACCCTAGTTCACCTGAATTTGCAAGTCCAATTAACTTGCTACTGGCTACCTTAACATTGGCAATCGTAGTAGCAGTGTATCGATTTGGTAAAGGATTCTGGAGTAATGTAGCAGTTTTAGTAGGTTTAGTAGTTGGAACATTAGCGTCAATGGCACTGGGTGTAGCTAACTTAGGGGCCGTTGGTCAAGCAGAATGGTTTGCAGTCGTAACACCATTAGCGTTCGGTTGGCCAACATTTGAATTTTCCTCTATTATTTCTATGGTCATTGTTATGCTTGTTGTTATGACAGAAACGACTGGTGACTGTATCGCAATTGGTGAAATCGTTGAGAAACCAATTGGTAAAAAAGAATTAGCTGATTGCTTACGTGCAGATGGTTTTGCAACTATGATTGGTGGATTTTTAAATAGTTTCCCACATACAGCATTTGCGCAAAATGTAGGTTTAGTAGCTGTAACAAACGTAAAAAGCCGTTTCGTAGTAGCTGCTTCTGGTGTTATTTTAGTAGCATTAGGATTATTCCCTAAAATGGCAGCGGTTGTAGCAAGTATTCCTAACCCTGTATTAGGTGGTGCTGGTATTGCTATGTTTGGTATGATTATTGCGAGTGGTATTCGCTCTTTATCTAAAGTACAATTTGATGGTACTTACAATCTTATGATTGTAGCTATCAGTATTGGTGTGAGTATGATTCCGTTAGCAGTACCAAGTTTCTATAATCATTTCCCTGAATGGTTGAAAATTGTTCTTCATAGTGGTATTACATTCGGTAGCTTAATGGCAGTCATTCTTAATGTATTGTTAAATGGCTATGGCAATGAAACACATGTGGTCCAAAAAACTCGTCGTGAAAAAGCGATTGCTCGTTTAGATAAATGGAAAGCAGAACGTAAAGTTCGTAGAAATCAATCTATTTAATCAAAATACTGTATATGGTTAGACTTAGGTTACATATATAAGTGCTTTCTTTATACAGAAAGTAGCACGAAAATAGGTAAGCACCAATTATATGTATAATTGGTGCTTACTTTATTTTTAATATGTAATATTCTAGCTATAAGAGTTATTTGGTTTGTAATAGATCCAAGCTATTTAATATAGTGTCTACTTCATCAGCTGTGTTGTGGTAGCCAAAGGAAAAGCGAACTGTTCCTCTAGGATAGGTACCTAGTACTTGATGAGCAGTAGGAGCGCAGTGCAACCCAACTCTAGTGATAATATGATAATCTTGTTCCAGTTTGTGAGCCAGTTCTGCTGGATCACAATGAGTAGGAGAAATAGAAATCACGGCTGTCCGATTTTGAATGTCGGGAATTCCGTGAATAGTATATTTCGATAATTCTTGCAAACCACATATGAATTGCTTGGTCAAAGACAATTCATGTTGGTAAATACTCTCGATACCTATTGTATTGAGATAGGATAGACTAGCATGGAGGCCGAGGATTCCAGGAATATTGGGCGTACCTGGTTCAAAGCGATCGGGAAAGGTAGTGGGAATCTCTAAGGTATGAGAAAAACTGCCTGTGCCACCACTTAGTATGGGCTGTATTTGATGAGCTACATCTTTAGTAAGGAGAAAGCCGCCGATGCCTTGAGGTCCAAGTAACCCTTTATGACCAGTAAAGCATAGAATGTCGATATTCATATCTTTCATATGTATAGGTAAGATACCAGCTGATTGGGCAGCATCTACGATACATAATAGATTGTGTTCTTTGCAAAAAGCCCCAAGTTCAGCGATAGGTTGTATGGTACCGCATACATTAGAGACATGAGTCACTAGAATAGCCTTTGTAGTAGGTAAGAGAAGTGATTCTAAGGTGGAGGTAATCATTTCACCTTGAGGTGTGCTTGGAATGGTGGAGTAAGAAACACCTTTCATAGATAATTGATGGAGTGGACGCATGACTGCGTTATGCTCTAAACTGGAGATTAGGAGGTGATCACCAGCGGAAAAAAGACCTTGTAAGACCATATTTAGACTAGTTGTCACATTGGGAGTAAAGATGATGTATTTTGGACTAGGTCCACCTAATAGTTGCTGTAACTGTTGGCGTGTTTCTAGGATCAAACGTTCCACTTGGTACGCATCTTCGTTAGAGGAGCGATGAACAGAAGCTCCATTATAGGAAATGTAATCATACATAGCTTGCGCTACAGTGGGCGCTTTCGGGAAAGAGGTACTGCTATTATCTGCATAGATAGACTTCATAATTATAACTCCTTTTAATATGTATATTATATTTAGTATAAAGTAATGCGTGCAAAATATCAATTTGTAGGGACTGAAGTAAACTAGTCGAAGAGGTAATGTTTAGCAGGAGAGGTACTATGAGTGTAATAAGTGAAAAGCAAAGAATTATTATTGCTGGATTAATTATTGGTGCGATTGCTAGTTTGTTAGTGCTAGCAGGAAACCCACAAAATATGGGTTTTTGTATTGCCTGTTTCATTCGTGATTCTGTAGGAGGCTTGGGTCTGCATAGAGCAGCACCAGTACAATACATTCGTCCAGAAATTATTGGATTAGTGTTAGGAGCCTTTTTATTATCTTGGTTCCGTGGAGAGCGATCTGCTAAAGGTGGTTCCGCTCCAGCAACACGATTTACCTTAGGATTCTTTACTATGATTGGTTGTCTTATTTTCTTAGGATGTCCATTCCGTATGATTTTGCGCTTAGCAGGTGGTGACTGGAATGCAATCATGGGTCTATTAGGATTCACAGGTGGTATTGCAGTAGGCACAGTATTCTTAAAACGTGGTTATTCCTTGGGTAGAACCTATATTGTATCTAAAATGGACTCCTATATTATGCCAGCAGCACAGGTGATTCTATTAGGTCTTGTGGTGGCAGCGCCAGCGTTCATTTTCTTTACTGAAAAAGGACCAGGTGCCATTCATGCTCCATTGTGGATTTCTTTGGCAGCTGGTTTAGTAGTAGGTGGCTTGGCACAATATAGCCGTCTTTGTATGGTAGGTGGTATCCGGGATATCATTCTATTTAAAGAAACAAAATTAATTCTTGGTTTTATTGCAATTCTTGTAGCAGCGTTCCTAGTGAACATTTCTGTAGGTAACTTCCATCCTGGTTTTGTGAAACAACCAATTGCGCATACAGATGGGTTGTGGAACTTTTTAGGTATGGCCTTGGCAGGTTTATGCTGTACATTAATGGGTGGTTGTCCATTGCGTCAATTAATCTTATCTGGTGAAGGTAACTCCGATTCTACAATTACAGTAGTGGGTCTAGCAGCAGGCGCAGCATTCGCACATAACTTTGGTTTAGCTGCATCTGGTACTGGAGTTCCAGTGGCAGGCCAAATTGCAGTAGGTGTAGGCTTTGTGATTGCCTTAATAATTGTTGTTAAAAATATGCGTAAATAGGAAACATAGGAGGTAAGCATGATTGATGTAAGAGGACTATCTTGTCCAGAACCAGTCATTATGGTACAAAAAGCAATGGCATCAGGTGACAGTGAATATACTGTGCAATCTGACTCTAAAACAGCTGTAGAAAACATTACTCGATTTGTATTGGCTCAAGGTTATACAATCGTGTCTAAAGAAGAGAATGGTGAGTATATCCTCACTATTACAAAACAATAATATGGAATATGTAGCAACGTTTTATTCTCACTTTGGGGCTATCCAATTTGAACAATTTTGTAAGCAAGTATCGATTGCGGTACACTTACAGCCTGTTCCACGTTGGCTTAGCTCATCATGTGGTACATGTGCAATTTTCCAAGTGGATCGATGCATTGTTGAAGACATTCCTGAAGATATTTTAGAAGATATAGAGCAGGTTGTAGAGAAACAAACAGAAGGATATAGAGAGATCTATAAAAGTAATTGAAGAGCTTGCAAACTATATCTCATATAAAGTTGATATTAGGCATACATAAACTTAGTCTCGAATAATGATAGATTCATTGTAGTTCGAAGTAGTTTGTGTATGCCTATTTTTATAGTAATGATTGCGAGTAACATATGATGTATATGGATTATGCATATATGGATGCTTAGTATCTGAGATAATTCATATGCCAAAATCTTCATATACATGGTACAATAAGGATATAGAGATGTTGGAGTCAGGAGGTATAAGTATGCTTATGTTTATGCAAGTGCAACAGCCTAAAACAGTAGAAGAGGCACATGCACTCATGGTGAAGCAAAAGATGGCACCTATTTTAGCAGGTGGTTGCTGGACGCGATTGGGAAATCGTAAATGGCCTATGGTAATTGACTTGTCTGAATTAGGTCTCCGCTATATTGAGGAGGACGAAACGGAATACCGCATTGGTGCCATGGCTACACAGCGAGATGTAGAGGTGTACGAACCATTTAAAACATTCTGTAGAGGAGTGCTCCCAAAAGCTGTGAAAGATATTTTAGGTGTTCAATTCCGCAGTATGGCTACCATGGGGGGATCGGTAGCAGCAAAATTCGGTTTCTCTGATATTATTCCTGCCTTATTAGCATTACGAGCAGAAGTACGTTTGTTTGAAGCGGGCCGTATGCCGATAGAACAATATTTAACGTATGGAACAAGAGATTTATTACTTGAAATTATTGTGCCAAAACAAGAAGTACCCGTAGCGATTGAAGCATTACGGAAATCTACTTCAGATTTTCCTTATTTAACGGGATCTGCACGATTAGATAATCAAGGCTACTCGGTATATATTGGTTGTCGACCAGGTAAACCAGCGTTAGCTGCGAAATCTTGCCAGATTATTAACGAAAAAGGATTGGACGCTTTGGATGAAGCGGTAACCTTGATTCAAGAGGATTTATCCTTTCAAAGTAACTCACATGCAAGTGCAGAGTATCGCTTAGAGATGGCAAAAAACATGTTTAAACGATTGGTAAAAGAGGTGGCACAATGGAAATAATGTTACAAGTGAACGGAGTGAAACGAAATATTCTCATCGAAACGGATGAAATGTTATTAGAAACATTGCGTAACTTAGGCTTTTACAGTGTGCGTTGCGGCTGTGATACAACAAACTGCGGTTTATGCACTGTATGGGTAGATGGTGATCCTATATTATCTTGTGCATACCCTACATTCAGAGCTGTGGGTCATGAAATCACTACCTTAGAAGGTGTAGCAGAGGAAGCTGCAGAATTAGCGGATTGTTTGGCTGAAGAAGGGGCTGATCAATGTGGCTACTGTACAACCGGCATGATGATGAGTGCCATTGCATTAAGCCGTAAATACCCAAATGCTACTGATGAGGAAATTAAAGCTTACCTAAACAACAATTTATGCCGTTGTACTGGTTATGAATCGCATATGCGAGGAATTCGTAAATTTTTAGGAGGCAAAACACTATGAAACATTTAGGTCAAAGTTATAAAAAAACAGACTCCGCAACGATTTTAAGTGGTAAAGCCGCCTATACAGAAGATTTTATTCCATCCAATGCCTTATGTATTAAGATACTTCGCAGTCCTCATGCCTTTGCTAAAATTGTAGATATTAATATTGACGCCGCTTTAAAAGTACCTGGTGTGGAAGCAATTTATACTTATAAAGATGTACCGACAACACGATTTACCTTAGCTGGTCAAAGCTATCCAGAGCCATCTGCGTATGATATGTTGATTTTAGATCAAGTGGTTCGCTATGTGGGGGATGAAGTAGCAATAGTCGTGGCTGTGGATGAACGGACAGCATTGAAAGCTATGCCTCTCATCAAAGTAAAATATGAGGTCTATGAACCAGTCTTGGATATGCATACAGCTATCGATCATCCTAGCATCATTCACGCTGAAGATGACTTTCACTATAACTTCCCAGTAGGGGGAGATCCTAAGCGAAACATTGCTTGTTCCTATAGTCATGTAGTGGGTGATTTAGAAGCAGAATTGGCAAAATGTGATTATGTGGTAGAAGAGTCTTACTTTGACCAAGCTACCTTACAATCGGCGATGGAAACGTTTAGGACCTTTGCTACCATAGACCAATTTAATCGTCTTGTGATTACAAGTTCGACACAGGTGCCATTCCATATTCGTAGACATGTGGCGCATGCTTTGGGGCTTTCTGCGGCTCAAATTCGTGTTATCAAGCCTCGTATTGGCGGTGGTTTTGGCTCTAAACAAACGGGTTGTACAGAAATGTTCCCAGCTTTTGTAACATGGAAATTAAAAAAACCATCCTATATCGTGTACGATCGTCACGAAGCGAATAACTGTTCCACTAGCCGACATGCAAGGGATTGGAAAGTTCGTGTAGGTGCCACAAAAGATGGTATTATCCAAGTTATTGACATGGTAGCTGTATCCGATGCAGGAGCACATGGTAGTCATGCGTTGACAACTTTCACAGCAGGAGAACATAAATCCTTGCCTCTATATAACAAAACGAAAGCGATTCGTTATGAATCTAATGTAGTGTACACAAACCATATGCCAGGCGGCGCGTTCCGTGGGTATGGCGCTACAGAAGCCTTGTGGCCGTTGGAGTGTGCCATTACGAAGTTGGCACATGCTATGGGTGTGGACGAAATTGATTTGCGCTTGAAAAATTTAATTGATGTAGGAGAAACTGCACAATCCTTCCATCCAGGAGAAGTGTTGGCATCTGGTCTATTGAAAGAAGCTATTCAAAAAGCGAAAGAAATGTCTAATTGGGATAATCGTCCAAAATCTTGGAAAATCGATGATCGCCATAGGGGCGGTTTAGGAGTAGCTCTTGCCTTCCAAGGATCGGGGATTGCCAATATTGACTCTGCCTCTGTAGAAGTGCGAATGCTTGATGATGGCACGTATATGTTATTTACTGGTTCTACAGATATGGGCCAAGGATCCAATACGGCGTTAGCACAAATTGCTTGTGAAACTTTGGGCTGTCCCATGGATATGATGGTTGTCTATGAAGCAGATACTGACGTAGTACCATTCGATCCGGGCTCCTATGCATCGAGTACGACTTATGTGACAGGTACAGCTACAAAAATGGCTTGTGACGAATTAAAAGAAAAAATCCTACAAGAATTTGGCCGTATCTTAGAAGTGGATCCAAGTACATTATCCTTTGATGGAGAAAAAGCATGGACCGAAGATGGTTCCAAAACAATGACTACTAAAGAGTTAGCACCGAAACTTGTATCAGGCCCGAAAGGACATTACTTAAGCGGTATGGCTACTTGGGGTAGTCAAACATCTCCACCTCCTTTCATGGTGGGTATTGCAGAGGTGAAAGTAGACCTTGAAACTGGTAAAGTAACGCCTGAAAACTACTATGCGGTAGTTGACTGTGGTACTGTTGTCAATAGAAACCTAGCTACTGTACAAACAGAAGGTGGTGTTGTGCAAGGTATCGGTATGGCCTTATATGAAGAAATTCGCTATTCGTCTCGTGGTGTGTTAGAAACAAACAATTTCATGCATTATAAATTACCAACGCGGTTAGATACTGGTAATGTTCATGTAGACTTTGTGGAATCCTATGAACCAACTGGTGCTTACGGTATTAAATCGATTGGGGAAGTTGTTATCAATACATCTTGTCCAGCTATTCAAGGGGCTATCTTGAATGCTACTGGAGCAGAGGTAACTACATTGCCAATGATTCCAGAACGCGTGTATATGGCGTTACAAAAAAATAAGTAGAGTAAGCAATAGGAGAGTCAAGATGAGTGATAGGAAGTACTGGGAGTCCTTACTAGAGCCTGGGATACTTGCTGTCGTAGGGGCTGGTGGCAAAACAACTGTTGTATCTAAACTAGGTGCTGTGGCAGTTAGTCTAGAGCGACCAGTAGTGGTAACGACTACAACAAAGATGGGATCTGAACAAGTGGCTCCTTGGAATCCCTACTATGGGGATGACTTAACATTAGGTGAGTCTCATATTGTTGAACAAATGAAACGTGGTCAGATGGGATCTTGGTTCCAATCGATAGCAGGTCATAAAGTAGTAGGGCTAGAACCGGAATTACTAGATACATTGCATGATCGTCATCCAGATTGGTCGATTATCATAGAGGCAGATGGAGCGAAAACTAAGTGGTTAAAAGCCCCTAAGCCTCACGAACCAGTGATACCGACTAAAACAGCGACTACCATTGCAGTAGTGAATATGCAGGTGTTAGTCAAACCGCTCACAGAGGACTATGTACATCGCATAGAAGAAGTACAGGCTATCATGGAGGTTTCACTAGGGGATAGGATAACTCCAGAAGGAGTTGTAAGACTGTTACGACACGAGCAAGGTGTCTTTCAATATGCTCGGGGGAAACGAGTCGTATTCTGTACAGGTTGTGATACGGTGGATTCAACAGTGGTGGATGCATTTTTACAAGCTTTGCAATCCCTTTCATTGCACAAAGTGGTATTGGCTAATGGATACCGTGAAAATTGTTGCATACAAAGGATACTATCATGGCAATAGGATGTGTATTATTAGGGGCTGGACAATCGAAACGTATGGGATGTGCTAAGCAATTGTTGACCTATAAAGGACATACCTTACTAGAGAGTGCCCTCTCGAAGTATAGCAGGATACAACCTCTAGCGGTGGTTATTGACCCATGTATGGGTGTGGAGGATATGGTGCATAAGGTGCAGGGGATTCCTGTGCCTAATGAGCATCCACAATGGGGGCAGGGTACATCTATCCGATTAGGAGTAGAGGCCTTATTGCAATGGGAACACACACAGAAAGAACGTTTAGAGGCAATCGTATGTGGTGTGATTGACCAACCTCTATTGCATGTGCAAGTCATTGACGACTTGTGTAACACTTTCAGAGACATTGGCGACGAGAAAGCCATTGTACAACCACAGTATGGACCGAACCAAGAACGAGGTAATCCCGTGGTATTTGGGAGATATTGGGCGGATGCATTACGCTTAATTCCTGGAGATATGGGAGGGCGTGTCATTTTGAGAGGTGAAGGAGCTCCTCATGTTACATATGTATGGCTTGAAAGGCAATGTACTATGCATAGTGGTATAGATGTTGATACGAAAGAAGACTATGATCGTATTGTGAGCGAAGGAGGACGTTATGAAACCAATGATTCTCATCCGTAGCGGTGGAGATGTGGCATCTGGCGCTATTTATCGATTGTGGCGAGCAGGGTATCCTGTGGTGATTAATGAAATTGCGATTCCTACCATGATTCGTAGAGAAGTGTCCTATGGGAATGCAGTGCATCGAGGGGAAATGATCTTGGAGCGCTTGCGCTCACGTCATGTGCCCTTACAAGATGTAGCGAAATTGTTAGCTAGCCGGGAGGCAATTCCTGTGGTCACTGAGCCTTATGAAAACGTACTCACTACGATAAAACCAACCATCGTGGTGGATGCAATTTTGGCGAAACGAAATTTGGGGACTCAAAAAAGTGATGCTCTTTTAGTTATTGGATGTGGTCCCGGATTCAATGCTGGCAAGGATGTGCATGTTGTAGTTGAAACTATGCGTGGTCATACCTTAGGGCGATGTATTTATGAAGGTCCAGCTTTAGCCAATACGGGGATTCCTGGCAATGTGGGAGGCTATACTCATGAACGAGTGATAAAGTCCCCAACGGAAGGTCTATTTGTAGCGAAAAGTCATATTGGAGATCAAGTAGAGGCGGGTTCTATCATAGGCTATGTAGAGGATATACCAGTGCATGCAAAAATTAAAGGTACTTTACGAGGTATCTTAGCCTCTAATATTTTAGTAACGAAAGGCTTTAAATTAGCGGATGTGGACGCACGATGTGAAGAGAGCCATTGCTTTACTATATCAGATAAAGCATTAGCTGTCGGCGGTGGTGTGATGGAGGCCATCACTGCTTGGGAATATGAGCAGATAAAGGAGTAGTACCATGAATCTGATTGATATTGCGCAAGAACGTATGGCAAAGGATGAATCATCGTTGATTGTAACGATTTTATCTGGAGAGCGACAAGGCGATAAAGTGATGTATAGCCATACTGGTGACGTGGTGTATGGCAATGCTATTGAAGGCTTTACAGTACCTCAAAGAATAGAACCACAATTATTTTCTGTTGAAGATATGGAGTGTTTCCTACAACCAGTAGAAAAAGATCCAGAAGTTCTCATACTAGGGGCTGGTCACGTAAGCCGTTGTGTGGCTGACCAATTTTTATTCATTGGTTGTGGCGTTACCGTAGTGGATGACCGAGCGGAATACTTACAAGAACACTTTTTTGATTCTCGTGTAAAACGAGTGCATTTAGATTTTAAATCATTAAAGGATAATTTGAATCTTCATGCCTATACAGGCATAGTGGTAGTCACTAGAGCTCATGAGTTCGATAGTATATGCTTGCACCAAGTGCGTCATGTGTTGCCAACCTATGTGGGTGTGATGGGCAGTCAAAAACGTATTTTCCATGCTTTTGAAGTGTTGAAAGAAGAAGGTTGGACACAGCAAGAGCTAGATATGTTATATGGCCCTATTGGATTAGATTTAGGAGCCCAAACACCAGAAGAGATAGCACTTTCTATCGTAGCAGAATACATGGCGGTGTCCTATCGTAAACAAGGTGGTTTTTTATCGAAAAAGAGGTATGCACATGAAGTATGAGTTTATAGAATATCTACAACAACATAAGCAAGATACATTGGCAGTGACAACGATTTTAAGAACTCATGGCTCCACACCACGTAAAGCGGGTACTACTATGATTGTGCATCCTGATGGATCTATCTTTGGCACCATTGGTGGTGGCCGTGCGGAAAATGAAATTCGTTTGAGTGCGGTAGATGCATTAAAAAAGAAAGAACGTTTTCGTCGTATTTATGTGGATTTGAACGATGATGTGGCGATTAAAGAAGGTATGGTCTGTGGCGGTAACATGGATGTACTCATCGAAACTTACCATGTATAACCAATAGGTTTACTAGAAAAAAATACCAATATAGGATACAATAAAAGGGTACATGCATGAGCATGTACCCTTATTTGTATTAGAAAGGATAGGAGATATTCTATGCTGTTTCAATTACAAACTACATTAGCCACATTGCGGTTCTTAGATATCGTAGATATTATATTTGTAGCGACGCTATTTTATTGGTTATATCGTCTAGTTAAAAATACAAGAGCCTTAGGCTTATTAAAAGGCTTGGGCGTGTTAGTTGTTCTTAATATTGTGGCACACTTCATGGGTTTGCATACCATAAGTTGGATTATGCAACAAAGTGTGGCAGTCCTTATGATTGCGTTACCTATTGTATTTCAGCCAGAATTACGACGTCTCTTGGAACAATTGGGTAGTGGTACTGGATTTTTCTCATCCCGTACTAAAATTTCTAAAGAAGAACTCACATCCATTGTGAAAGAAGTAGTTATTGCTTGCCGTAGTATGTCTCGTCGCAAGATAGGAGCTCTCATGGTCTTTGAACGAAAGATGAAGCTAGATGTATTATCTATGCAAGGAACTCGTATTGACGGGCTCGTGACTAGTGAATTGTTGATGAATTTATTTTATCCTAAATCTCCTCTCCATGATGGAGCAGTGATTATTCGTAACGGTCGTATTGAGACTGCCGCAAGCTTACTTCCAGTAAGTCAAAATCGTGATGTGAGTAAAGAATTGGGTACACGACACCGTTCAGCCTTGGGGCAAAGTGAAGAAAGCGATGCCTTAGTGGTAGTGGTTAGCGAAGAGACGGGACAAATTTCTTATGCCTTAGGAGGGCAGATTCACCGTGGTGTCACAGAAGATACGTTGCGCACAGTTATGTTGTCCTTATTGGAGCCAACACCAAGTGCAGTCAGCTCTTTACTTAAGATAAAACGAGGTGAATCGAAATGATGCATTGGATAGTAGGATTAAAACATAATTGGGGAATGAAATTATTTTGCTTATTTTGCGCTATAGGCATGTGGGTGTATGTCATGAAGGATCAAAACCCTATCATTGAAATGACCTATACCGTACCAGTACAAGTGCAAAACTTGGATCCCAACTATTTAGTAGAAGGTGTACCTACGGAAGTGCGTGTCCATTTACGAGGACCTCGCAATGCTATCTTTGATATTAATCCGTCTGTACTGAAAGCCTATGTAAATTTAAAGAATGCTCATGTAGGACAGGAAAATATAGCCATTAACTTTACAGCACCTACAGGGACTTTCATTGACAGTATGACCCCTGAAAATGTGACCGTTACGGTGGATGAATATATGGTAAAAGAATTGCAAGTACAGGCACAACCATTGGGGACAGTGCCTAATGACATTGCTATTAAAGAGTCTAAAATTATGCCTACGACGGTAACTATTGCGGGGCCAGCTCACCTTGTGAGCAAGGCTGCCTATGCGGTGATTCGGATTAATTTAGATAAACATCGTGAAAGCTTTACTGAAGTAGGGGAAATTTTGCCAGTAGATACATCTGGAAATGTGGTAGAAGGTCTTACTGTTACACCAAAGGGAGCTCAAATTCAATATGATTTAGAGCGTATTAGAATGGAGAAAAAAGTACCTGTTCAACCCAGTGTAGTAGGTAATGTACCAGTTGGATATACAGTGAAACGAGTGGTAGTGGAACCAAAAGAATTGACGATTGTAGGAAAAGAATCTATTTTAAATGGTATTGATGGAGTGAAAACCATTGATATTCCAGTCAATGGCGCTACAGGTAGTTTTACGGGGAACTATAGCTTTGTATTACCAGAAGGTGTGACTACGTCGACAGACCGAGTTGTAGTAAAAGTAGAAATAGAACCTCATATGTAGGAGATAGTCATGTTACGTATCATAAATTTTCGGATACCCGTACAAGATGCTGAACGGTTAGAAGAATTATTGATTAAAAAATATAGCCCTTTACAAGGACGTATTACAGCGATTCATGTGGTACGGCGGGCTGTGGATGCGAGAAAGAAACCGCATATTACTTTTGTGTACACTATGTTCTTAGAAGTAGACCAAGAACAACAATTGATGAAAAAACTAAGTCGGTATAAAGATATTACTTTGATGGAACCTGAAATGCCGGAACCTATTGTGCGTGGTACTATGCCTATGCAACATCGACCAGTGGTGGTAGGTTTTGGACCGGCGGGCATGCTAGCGGCCTTTTACTTAGCGCGAGAAGGGTATCGTCCTATCGTGTTAGAACGAGGTCAAGATGTAGACCAGCGTACTTTAGATGTAGAACAGTTTTGGAAAGAAGGTATTTTCAAACCTGAATCGAATGTACAGTTTGGTGAAGGTGGAGCAGGTACCTTTTCAGACGGTAAATTAACCACTCGTGTAACCCATCCAAGACTTCATGAAATTGCTACGTACTTTGTAGAATTTGGAGCTCCTGAAGAAATTTTATATAAACATAAACCTCATGTAGGAACAGATATTTTGCGCCATATGGTAAAAGCTATGAGACAGCAGATTATTGCATGGGGTGGAGAAGTTCGATTTGGTGCGCAAGTCACAGATATTGAGGTACAAGACCAAGCTGTCACTAGTGTTGTCATTAATGGAACAGAACGAATCCCTGCAGATATTGTGATGTTAGGAGTTGGTCATAGTGCGCGCGATACCTATCGTATGCTCTATGACAGAGGTGTTCATTTAGAAGGGAAATCCTTTGCTATCGGTGTTCGTATCGAGCATGATCAAGATGTGATCGATACGTCACAATATGGAGTGCATCCAGCAGATATTGGATTAGGAGCTGCAGAATATTCCTTGGTGTATCACGATAAAGAACAAGATCGTTCTTGCTATAGTTTCTGTATGTGCCCAGGAGGACAAGTGGTTGCCAGCGCGTCCGAAGAGGGAGGCGTTGTGACCAATGGTATGAGTTTATACGCTCGTGACAGTGGGATTGCGAATAGTGCGTTGGTGGTCACGGTAGGTCCTCGAGACTTTGGAGATCATCCATTAGCTGGGGTGGACTTTCAACGAAAGTGGGAAGAACAAGCTTTTATCGTAGGAGGACGCAATTACCATGCTCCAATTCAGACGGTAGGGCATTTCCTAGGTCGTACAGAGACAAATGATGTACAACGTAAGGCATATAGCTATGAACCTGGTGTGACACCAGCAGATATTCGTCAATGCTTGCCGGAGTATGTGACGAATACATTAGCGGAGGCGTTGCCATATTTTGGGAGACGCATACAAGGTTTTGATGCGGACCATGTGTGTATGACTGGGGTGGAAACACGAACATCAGCACCGCTTCGCATCGTGCGAGACGAAAATAGACTTTCACAGTCTACGAAGGGATTATATCCCATCGGGGAAGGTGCAGGATATGCAGGAGGCATCATGAGTGCCGCCTTAGATGGGGCAGAAACTGCCATACTAATTATGAATACATATGGCCCTTTGAAAGGAGATCATCATGAGTAGATTATTCGGTACAGATGGGGTACGAGGTTTAGTTAATGAATTTTTAACGCCAGAGTTGGCCTATCATTTAGGTCGTGCAGCGGCGTCTTACTTTGGACAATCCGTTGATCGTCCAACCTTCTTAATTGGACGTGACACACGTATATCGGGGGGTATGCTAGAAAATGCCTTAGCCTCTGGTATTTGCGCTGTAGGTGGAGATGTGATTATTTTAGGAGAAGCACCGACACCAGCGATTGCCTATTTAGTGCGTCAGAAAGGATGTACTGCAGGGGTTGTCATTTCTGCATCCCATAATCCGTATCCAGATAATGGTATTAAATTCTTCGACGGTAATGGATTTAAATTGCCAGATGCTGTAGAAGATGAAATTGAAAAATTATGTACAGCTAGTGCAGACGATTGCTTGCCACGACCAACAAAAGGTGATATTGGTCAAATCTTCTACCATCAAGACTGGGTGGAAGAATATGTAAACTTCGTAGTATCCACTAGTGATATGCTAACTGGTTTGAAAGTAGTCTATGACGGAGCCCATGGGGCAGCTTCTTATGTGGGGCCTAAGATCCTTCGCCAATTAGGAGCAGAGGTAGTTGCTATCAATGTAACACCAACGGGTACAAATATTAACGATAATGCAGGGTCTACTCATTTAGAGGGCTTGCAAGAGGCAGTGCTAAGAGAAGGCGCTCAGGTTGGTATTGCCAATGATGGTGATGCAGATCGTTGTTTAATGGTTGATGAAAAAGGCCAAGTCTTAGACGGTGACCAAATTATGTTGCTTTGCGGTTTACACTTGAAAGAGCAAGGTAAATTGAAAGAGAACATGATTGTAGGCACAGTGATGAGCAATATCGGATTCCATAAGGCGGCTAAAGAATTGGGTATGCAAACATGTAGCACTGCTGTGGGAGACCGTTATGTGTTAGAAAAAATGCTAGCTGAAGGCTATTCTATTGGTGGGGAACAATCGGGACATGTCATCTTTTTAGATTACAACAGTACTGGTGATGGTTTATTGACAGCGGTACAAACCTTGTCCATAATGAAAGAAAAAGGAAAATCCCTATCGGAACTAGCTGGTTTGATGACGAAGTACCCACAATTGTTGGTGAATGTACGGGTCTTAACTAAAGCAGGTTGGGAAACGAATACAGCCATCCAAGATGTTATTCGTGAAGCAGAAGAAGAACTGGGTGCTAATGGTCGTATCTTAGTGCGTCCATCTGGTACTGAGCCATTGATTCGCGTTATGGCGGAAGGTCCGGAGCAAGAACAATTGGATGAATTATGCCATCGTATTGGACATGTAATCCGCATTGAACAAGGAGAAGCCTAATGTTTCGCTTAGTGACGGATGAAGAAACCTATGAACAGGGAACTTGGTCCGATGTAGAGAAGGTATTACATCAGATTGTGGCAGATGAGCGTGTCTTTTTCAGCTTGTTTTGGGATACCCCTAAGGAGACCTGCAAATTTGCACAAGCTATTATGGATGAAGATCATCCAGATCAATTAAATCTGGAAATCGCTTTAGATATCGATGGATATAATCACATGTATGTAAAACGATATGTCACTATAAAGTGGTGTATAGAGACTTTACAATCCATGGATAGAGAGAGTCGTATACCAGATATAACCGATTGGGAGTTCGTTGGAGCATTTCCACAAGGATAGACTTTTACATATACAAAAAGAGGAAAGTTGATAATTTTTAATCAACTTTCCTCTATTTTATTTACGGGCTATTTTATTTACGGGCTATTTTATTTACGGGCTATTTTGTTACAGTCCTATTTTGTTAGGAACTAGTTTGTTATATTTTTGCATAGTTTAGTTATAGATTATTCTGCAATCGGTGCTTGTAATAATTGATTGCCTGTATCCATGCCAACTGGAGCAGGACTTACCAAATATAAGCAAAGCACGATGAGGATGGTTAAACCGATGATTAACCAAGAGAATTTGCCAGACTTACTGAATCCGTAGTATCCAAACATGCGGATACCGAAAGCACAACCAACGGCAGCAATTAAGGAGGCCAAAGAGAATTGATTTTCTAGTACAAACAGAACCATGGTACCAGCAAAAGCACCGATTACTGTGACCATAGGCACAATGCGATCAAATGGAGATGGGAAATTTCGTTTTACCCCATGAATATAGGAGGATATTTCCAATCCGAATAGACCTAATAATAGGGATAGGGATGGCCAAATAGCAGTCCAAGATTGCCGCATAGCATAGCGATTAGCACCTACATAGTAGGCAAACCAAGTTAAGCCTAACATGGCAATACCTACCAAAAGGAAGTACCATGTATCAGGAATATGACGGTATGCTAAGACACCAACAATAGTCCAACCAGCCGCAAGTAAGGAGGAAACTCCAATTTGTCTTAGGCTAGGACGCTCTGCTTGTGGAATGCGTTTGTATAAGGCTGCACCTAATTCCAAGATAAAGAAGAAAATAAATAAACCGATAGATAAGTGCGGAGATACGAGACTTAATCCAAAAGAGATAACAAGAGGGATCGCTAGCTTCCAACCTGGAAAGAAGGTCAACTTTTTAAAATCTAATCGTACATCCTGTGTTTCTAAGGTGAATGTATTATACAAAGTGAATGTCAACATAAATGACACAACTTCTACTGGTGTAGCACCCCAATATAATAGGGTCGGTACTAGTAAGAATGAGATGGTAATCCCCGTAAACCGGGAGATAAACGCTGCTACGATACCTATCGTAAAGTAAGGTAGTAGGGCAAAGATATACTCCATGATGAACTCCTTTTCAAATAATGATAGACTTACTTTTAGTATACGTTACTTTAGAGCGCATAGCAAGGATATCAATGGATAGATTTTTCTTTAGGTAATATATCTTTTACAATGCGACGAATCGTTTCTGGATGGCATCCGTAATGGGTGGCAATTTCAGCTATGGAAAGTCCTTCTCGTTGGTGGAAGGTCTGTATAGCATGGGCGAAGTCGCGGATACGTCGTGCTTTTTGATAGACCCCATGACGGATTAATAGATTACGAATAGTATGATACTTAGTCTGATAGGTGCTCGCTAATTGTTGTAAGGAGGTACCTTGTACATAGTCAGAAATAATGGAGTATGTAGGAAGTTGATCTTTATTCCCACGTAATATAATCCCTTGTTCTCGTAATCTCGAGGCAATGGTAGAGGCTTTGACATCATATAGTTTACCAATATGAATGGTAGAGAGTTTGTGTTGTGTATAGAGATGACAAATATCATCGATAGGTAAGTCAATGCGTTTCATACTATTTCGAAGAGGAATACCATGACGTTGTAAGATATGAATAATCGTAGAAGGTGCCACCTGTAATTCTCGACCAATCATAGCGGCACTAGATCCTTTATCGTAGGATTCTAGGATATAGGAGATAGGTAATGCTGTTAGGGAAGAACTAGGGCGAGGTTCTTTTAGGTGCCATTCATGTAAACGGCTATAGATGGTTCGAGAGGACACATGAAAGTGCTGGGCGATGGCGTTGATGGATGTACCACTTGTATAGAGTGCAATTAGTTCCTCTTTGGGGATGCAGGGAGTTCTATTGTGAAAAGGAATCTCATAGTCTCGTAGGCGTTGACAAATAGTGCTTTGACTGCAGTGTAATTGCTTGGCAATAGTGCTTGTGCTCATGTGTTTCGTCACATATAGGTGGTATAGTAATTCATAAGGAATGGGAATGATGAACTTTTTTTGCTGCCTCATAAGATGCCTCCTTGTGAAAGATAGATTACTTTCAGTATGCATAGAATGAAGCATGTTGTCTACTCACTGGTAGGAGGGTGTATGACTGGTAGGAAATTTTCTATCACCTATGGAGGAAGGAGACGACTATCGTGTATAATAAAAGGAACAGTTTTAATGATAGAAGGAGATACTATGAAAGATATGATTCATTATATTGCGATGCTGCCAGCTATCGCTATTGCTATATCTATATTTAACTATGCTCAGGCGAAGATGGCCATCCACCTAGGGGATACGACACCGAGACAATGGGGGAGAGATACAATCAATCCCTTTGCTCATATTGATTTACTTGGTATTTTGGTGATGCTCATTGCTAGCGTAGGGTGGAGTAAACCAATTCCATTTTCACCGTATCACTTTAAAAATCCACGGACAGGGATGATACAAATTGCTTTAGCAGGTCTAGGCGCTAATATTTTAGTGGCATTCTTAGCCTATGCTGGTATGTCTGTGGCTATGCAAGTCAGCACAGTGAGCACAGGTTTACAAATGGTTATGTCCTATATTGTGACACTGTGCATCGGATTTGGTGTCTTTAACATGTTACCAGTGCCTGGCTTTATAGGATTTTATGTGCTATTGCAATATGTGCCTTATGAATGGCAAGAAAAATTATTGGGCGCTCAGTTATGGTTCTTTATCGGTATTTTGGTATTGGGACAATTTGGATTCTTAGGAGCCATCATCCGTCCAGTATTTGCAGTGATTTTAGGTGTTTTTGAAAGTATAGTTCAGTTGATTCTATAACAGAATAGTATGCGTTTTTTGTATATATAGATAGTTATTGTATTTGGTTATAGAAATAATTCATAATTAAAAATAAATCTTGCTAGTCATTCTCAGAAGGTGTAAAATAAAAGTATTATAAATTTTATATTTCATAGGAGGGTATCCATCATGAAAAAAAGTAAGTTAGCAATTCTTGCATTAGCTTTAGTAGGTGCAGTCTCTGTAGGAGCAAATGCGTCTGCACATGGCGTATGGTTTGCAGAACGTATTGATCAACCAACATTAGTATTAGGGGAAGGTCCTGTAGATAACGGATATATGCCATCTATGGTAAAAAGTTTTGAAGCATATGATGTAGCGTATAATCCGCTAAACGTGAAAGTAATTCCTCATGAGCACAATGTAACTATCGAAAAAAATGAAATGTTAGGCACAACAGCAACTACATTTGACTATGGTTACTTTACAAAAGATAAAGACGGTAAAACGCATAGAGCTATGATGAAAGATGTACCAAATGCGGTAAAATCCACTCATGCAGTAAAATACAATGTAAACTACTGGAATGCAGCAGTAAAACCTGAACGTTTGAATATGCCAATCGAAATCGTTCCAAGTGTTAACCCATTGACATTGCGTAAAGGCGACACTTATGAAATCCAAGTGTTCAAAGATGGCATGCCTTATGCTAACGCTCCATTGATCAAAGACGTTCTTAACGACTTGACTAATGAAAGCCAAGCTGACGCGCAAGGTAAAGCAATGGTTACAGTAGCTGCTAACGGCGTGAACGTAGTAGGCGTAGAAGTAGCATTCCCAACTGAAACAAAAGGAGAACAAACTAAATACTTCTCTAGCTTGTCTTTTACGATTCAACCAGAATAAGACGTCTCTTGTAACGCTATAAAAACTTGTGGCGGTCTTAATTAGATAAAGGAAAGAGCACGGTATACCCCCTCTCAAACGGTATTTCATAATGTTTGTTCGGGGGCACACCGTGCTCTTTTTTGTTTGTCTTATTTAGTCAGTATGATCGGCCACAAGTTTTCTACGCGTAACTGCGTTCCTCAGGGGATGTTGTTTGTTCGGGGGCACACCGTGCTCTTTTTTTTGTTTGTCCTATTTAGTCAGTATGATCGGCCACAAGTTTTCTACTCATCATTGTGTTCCTTAAGGAAAATCAAATCATAATATAAACGATTTGATAAATTTTGTGATATAATAAGTTTATAGAAGGGTCGCCGACGTGAGTTGGGCTCATCTCTTCCTAATATGGGAGGAGGTGGTACTATGACGAAGTATGAAAAGATTAGCTTAATCATTTCTATTTTGACATTGGTAGTTAACATCATTGCCTTATATAAGTAAGCAATGAAAACGCCTAACGTAAAAGAGGTCTCTCATACCTCAACACGTTAGGCATCATCACATTTTTTAGTTGCTTGAGATGAGCCTAACGCCTCAGACACGTTGATGGCTCTTCTTGTTATATGTATATTGTAGCATACTTCTAGAAAAAATACTACCTGTATCTACGTACTTTAGTGTGGAATCTCAAGGTATTCCAATAGACGTTTGATCGTGTCTTGTCCATCGTAACAGGTATCGATGAGGTATCCTGGTTCACGTAAAAATTCTGTTAAGCCTCGATAATAAAAATATTTTTTGCTATCTTCGATGATAAAGGGGATTAGATTGTGTTTTAGACACTCTTTAAAGGCAATGAGTCTACCTACTCGGCCGTTTCCATCTTGAAATGGATGGATGCGTTCGAAACGGAAATGAAATTCCAGGATATCTTCAAATGAAATATGTTGTTTGCTGGTATACCATGTTAGTAAATTTTGTATATCTCCTGCTACTTGCTCAGGTTTTGAGGTTTCTATGCCACCGACTACATTCGGTCGTGTTTTGTAGTTTCCTACTTTGAACCAAGGAAGTCTTTCGTCTTTAGTATTATTTTTTAATAGATAGTGAAGGTGTTTGATGTTTTCTTCTGTGAGAGGATCTTCTGCGATATCAATGTAGTAATCGATGGCTCTGAAGTGGTTGACGGTTTCGATAATATCATCAACGGACAGACTTTCATCTCCGTGGATCGTGTTCGTTTCAAAGAGATGTCTAGTTTGCTCTTCGTTCAACTTACTGCCTTCTATGTGGTTGGAGTTATAGGTCATGCGCACTTGCAGTTCATGGTAAAGTCCACCGGAGATTCCATGCTCTTTTTCTTCTCGCAACTGTTTAAGGATGGGGTTGTCAGACTCTAGTGTGTAGAGATCTGTTGGGGAACAAGAAAAGTACTCACATAACTTGCGTATGACTGAGGGTGAAAGTCTTTCACCTTTAGAAATTTTTGCGATAGTTCTTGAAGACATGTGAAGTAATTGCGTTAAGTGAGATTTGTGTAGGTTATGTTCTTGTAATAGACGGAGTAATCCTTGATAATTATACATATGGCACCTCTTTCATCTTTACTTATCATATAAAAAACAGGATAAAAAGTAAAGATTTAAGAAAAAAAGTAAAGATATACGTTTAATAAGTAAAGGATAATGAAAGATTGGACGATAATTTATTCTCAAGCTCCTGAAAGCTATCCCGTACTTGATGAGCAAATCTTGCTAGCTATATTATTCTATCGATTAAAGAGTTTAATTCCTGAAATTTACGGGAATTAAACTCTTTTGCTTTGTGAAGGAAAACTGAAAATATCGGATTTGATAAATATAGTAAATGCAGCCTTTCTTGATAAAAATGAGTCAAAAAAATCTCAAAAAGTAATTGACAGATGTCTAGTCAGAGAATATACTTAAGGTAATTTAAAACCTATTTAGGAGTAGGGTTTAAAACCTACAAGTATAGTGTTTTAAAAATCGAAATAAAAGTAGAATATGTTTTCATGTTATTGACGGTTGGCCTATGTAGGCCCCTAGGAGGTTCATTATGAGTAAAGATGTGGAAAACAAAAATACCCATGACCATAGCCATGGCGAACATCATCACCATCATGATCATGACAATCATCATGACCATTGCCATTGTGGCGGTCACCATCACGACCATGATCACAGTCATGACAAAGCACTACCAACGGATAAATGGGTGCCACACACTCATGAACCAGGCGTGCCTCATGAACATGGTGTAAATGACTACATGAAAGCCGTTGCTGAATATCGAAAAACATGGCCTACCAAACAAGATGTTATCGAACAAACACCAGATCCTGCTGTGCGCGAAATGATTCTCCGCATGGAGCAAATTGGTTGCGATACAGTATTTGATCGTTTTGATAAACAACAACCACAATGTACATTTGGTATTGCTGGTATATGTTGTCGTATCTGTTTCATGGGCCCTTGTAAAATTACACCAAAGAGCCCTCGTGGTGTTTGTGGTGCCGATGCTGACCTCATCGTAGCTCGTAATATGACACGTGCTGCTGCAGGTGGTTTGACTCAACATGGTGCACATGCTCGTGAAATTTTGATTTCTTTGAAAGCTGCTGCTAATGACCAATTGGACATTCCGATTTTAGGGGAAGAAAAAATCCGTACTGTATGTAAGGCTTTCAACATCCCTGAAGAAGGTCGTTCTTTAAAAGAAGTAGCTAATGATTTAGCGGATGTATTGCTCGAAGATTTGAGCCGTGCATTGCCAGGTGAATATAAAACAATTACAGCGTTGGCTCCTGCAGAGCGTCGCGAAGTTTGGAAAAACTTGGATATCTTGCCTGTTTCCGCATACAATGAAGCCTTTGATGCATATCATCGTACAACCGTAGGTACAGATGGCGATTGGGAAAGTAATATGAAACAATTCTTGCGTTGTGGTCTTGCTTTCACATTTACTGGTGTAGTAGCTGCAGATATCGCTACTGATGCATTATTCGGTCAAGGCGGTCGCCGTACATCCAAAGTTAATACTGGTGCTTTGAAAAAAGGTTATGTTAATATAGCTGTTCATGGTCACTTACCAACATTGGTTTCTCAAATTTGTACAATTGGTGCGTCCGAAGAGTATTTAGAAAAAGCAAAAGCTATCGGTGCTAAAGGCATCCAATTCTACGGTATTTGCTGCTCTGGCTTATCTAGTATGTACCGTTATGAAAATGTAATTCCATTGTGTAATGCTATCGGTGCTGAACTTGTACTTGGTACCGGCGCTCTTGATTGCTGGGTAGCTGACGTTCAAGACGTATATCCTGCTATCATGGACGTAGCACGTTGCTTTAACACAAAAGTTATTACTACATCTGATGCAGCTCGTTTGCCAGGTGCTGAGCATATCGGTTACGATCATCACCATACTAACTTGTCTGAGACAAAAGAATTGGCGCGCAAAATTTTGGATCGTGCTCTTGAAGCTCATGAATTGCGTAAAGGTATGCCTGTATTCATTCCACCATACGAAATCACTGCAGAAGTTGGTTTCTCTCCAGAATCTACTGTTAAACATTATGGTTCCTTCAAACCATTGGCAGAGGCTTTAAAATCTGGCAAAGTTCGTGGTATCGTTAACGTAGTAGGTTGTTCTAACCCTCGCGTTATCTACGAAAAAGCTACTGTAGATATCGTTGATACACTTATTAAAAATGGCTGTATCATCTTAACAAATGGTTGTGCATCCTTCCCATTGATGAAACTTGGTTACTGTAATACAGATGCTATTAAAAAATGTAGCCCTGCATTACAAGAGTTCTTGGGTGATGATCAACCACCAGTATGGCATGTTGGTGAATGTGTAGATAATGCTCGTTCTTCTGGTATCTTTGGTGGTATTGCGGCTGAATTAGGTCTTAACTTACCACAAATGCCATTTGCAATGTCTAGTCCTGAATGGTCTAACGAAAAAGGTATCGATGCATCCCTTGGCTTCCGCCTAATGGGGATTAACTCTTACCACTGCGTTGAGCCACCTACACAAGGCTCTGATGCTGTAACAAAATGGTTGAAAGAAGACACTAAAGACATCTTAGGTTCTGTTATGTATGTTAATACAGATCCTGCTAAAGTAGCTGAAAAAATCTTAGCAGATATGGATGCTAAACGTGCTGCTTTAGGTTGGGCAGAAGTAAAATAGTTTATCTTTTTGATAAATTATAATTTGTAGTTAAGTATAAAAACACCCTCTATAGAGCTTGTAGTTATTATAACGGCTCTATACCAAATGTTGGGGCTACTCATATAAGAGTAGCTACCAACATTTTTTGTTGCAATAAAATAGACATATACAAACTCATACCGTATCATTCATTTTACACTAGAGATGCCAGTAACTGAGCAAGTATGTCCACATTGCGGAGTACGTACTTTAGTGTGGAATCTCAAGGTATTTTAGTAGGCCTTTATCCATCTGTTCGTGACTCAAGATACATACAAAACCATGTTCCTCATGGTATAATACGATACGATGCAAGGAGGGTATATGCAGATACGAGATAGAATTATGGCCTATTGGAAAGGGCGAAGCGATGATTTTGGTGCGCTACGCATGAAGGAATTACAATCAAATCTAGCGCCACGATGGTTGCGTGAAATAACACCACATATTAAAGATACTCACCAACGTATTTTAGATTTAGGTACGGGGACGGGCTTTTTGGCATTTTTGTTGGCTCAGAAGGGTTATTCGGTAACTGGCGTAGACGTAACGAAAGAAATGATTGATGTAGCTAAAGCACAAGCTATAGAGTTACATGACTCTCTAATGGGTCAAGTTGACTTTCACTGTATGGATGCGATGAAATTAGATTTTCCAGATGAGTCTTTCGATGTGATTTTAGCGAGAAATCTAACCTGGACCTTACCAGATGTGGAAGCAGCCTATAAGGAATGGTACCGTGTGCTTGCGCCGAAAGGGGTGCTTATCAATATCGATGGTGATTATGGAGTAGAACTCAAAGTGCCTGTGGTGGCACAGCACCATATTCATGAGACAGTATCGAATGAGACTATGCAAGAATGCATTGCTATTACGGAAGGACTATCTATCAGTCGTATGGATCGCCCCCATTGGGATGTGCATATGATTCGGAAAGCAGGTTTTTCCAGAGTGTATCTAGATATGGCAGTGAGTAGCCGTATCTATGATGAAGAAGATGAATTATACAATCCAGTGCCACTCTTTTCCATTGTGGCTAGGAAATAAGGAGTAATTATGCAAACATTTGAAACTTTCAAGGTAACAGAGAAAAATAAATTCGCTATGGCTTCTGCGTTGGCGATGACTGATTTTACAAAGTGCTTTGAGCCAGTACTATTTCTATTTGGTCAAGCTGATGTGGGTAAAACACATCTATTGAAGGCGATGGAAGAAGAGGCAGTGAAACAGAATGCTGCTATCCGTGTTCGTTATGTGACAGGAGCGCAATTCATTAAAGAATACAACGACAGCGTGACCTATGGAGAAGTGGCAGATTATATGGAAGAATACTGTAAGCTACATTTATTGTTAGTGGATGATGTTCAGGATATTGTGTATAGCGATGATGAAGGAGCTAAAAAGATGTTTATGCGTCTTGTACAAGGCATGAAAGCAAAAGCTCGTCGTATGGCGGTGACGTTTGATGATACGTTTGACTCTGAAGATCGTTCTAATGAATTGCAGAATGAATTGACTGATGGAGTTGTGGCTTTCATCGAATAGAAAAATGAATAGAAGGCGGTTATTACACTGTATAACTAAGTGATATAACCTATGAAAAGAGGCGGATTTCAATCTATAGAAATCCGCCTTAATATCTGTTATACTTGGGAAGAAGAGTTTTCTATTGAGCGAGTGCTCAGGAGAGGAGAAAGTATAATGGCTATTTCAGAAGAAGTACGACAACGATTTGCAGGAGAGTTTGAAAAGTTTCAAAAAGGAATTGAGGGTTTCTTTGCGAAAGAGATTGCTCCTAAAGATTTTAAAGGTATTGGTGGAGGATTTGGTAGTTATGCGGAACGCGGATTTGAAAGCGCAATGTTGCGTTTGCGTTTCATGGGTTCTCGTATTCTTCCTTACCAAATGAAATTTCTAGTAGATTCTGTAAAAAAATATGATTTGAAATATGTACATTTCACAACAGGTCAATGTATTCAATTCCATCAATTACAAGGTGAACAAATCTTAGAATTATATAAAGACTGTTTTGAACATGACATCTATAATCGTGGTACTGGTGGAGATAATTTGCGTAATGTAACGGCAAGCCCATTACATGGAGTGCATCCTGAAGAGCCATTCGCCGTGACTCCATATTTACAAGCAGCGAGCGAATATGCGGTATCCTTAATTGGTACATTAGCATTACCACGTAAATATAAAATTGGTTTCTCCGTGGTAGACAATGAGGGCCATGCAAACTTTAAAGATTTAGGATTCTTGGCAAAAGAAAATGGTACCTTTGATGTCTATGCTGGTGGTGGCATGGGTGGTGGTTCTGCATTCGGCGTGTTAGTAGCAGAAAATGTAGATCCAAAAGAAACATTACATCATGTGGAAGGTATGATGCATTTGTATCATGAATTAGGTGAGTTTAATAACCGTGGTGCCGCTCGTTCTCGTTTCATTGCACAACGCTTAGGGGAAGCGGAGTTCCGTAAAGCGTACCATGAGTACTTAGAAAAATCTAAAGCGGCGCATGATTTAACGTTATCTGTTAAACCATATACAGTGAACAAAGTGGGTACGACTACTCCAACAACATCCTTAGCAAATCCTCAAAAACAAAAAGGTTTATACTATATTCAATACAAACCATTAGTAGGTACACCTCCTATGGATGTATTTGTGAAATTATTCGATTATGTAGGTGGCTTAGAAGACACTGAAATTCGCATCTGTGGTGATGAATCTGTATATATTGTGAACTTAACTGGCGAAGAAGCAGATGCAGTGGCAGCTATTATCGCTGATACTCACGCAAAAAATAAATTTGAGCACACTGTATCTTGTGTAGGTGCAACCATTTGTCAAATCGGTTTCCAAGATTCTTCTGGACTTGTGAAAGTCATCAAAGAAGCAGTGGAAGGTGCCGGTTTATCTACCGATCGTTTGCCACAATTACATGTATCTGGATGCTTATCTTCTTGTGGTACACATCAAGTAGGCTCCTTAGGGCTTCATGGTTTTACTAAACTAGTGAATAGTAAACCGCAACCAGCTTTCAAAGTGTTCATCAACGGTAATGGTGAATTAGAAGGCCCACGTATGTCTGATGATGTGGGTGTAGTCACAGTGGAAGATATTCCTCAATTCTTCATTGACCTTGTGAAAGCACTGGAAGTAGCAGGACAAGATTTTGACACATGGAAAGATCAACAACCAGAAGCATTCCAAGCAGTAATCAGTAAATATCTATAATGTATATAAAAACGTTCTTACTTAGGTAGGAGCGTTTTTACTTTGAGTAACTATGTACTATATTGAAGAAATTGCATAGATACGGTATAATGAAAGAGATATCTCAAGATTGAGAATGCAAACTTCGTGGAGTATAGTCATGTAAGTTTTGTTCATAGAATTGTATATATAGGAGAGTCCAATGAAAAAAAGTACATTAGCCTTAGTAGGAGCTATGGCATTTGCCACAACCTTTGCAGTAGCGCCACAAGCACATGCTGAAATCAATGAATATTCTAACTTAAATGATAAAACAGTGGTGGTGCGCCAACCTGGTCAATCCATGGTATTGTCCATGCGTGAAGTAGCAGGTATCTTTGTGGGCCGTTATGTAAAAGCAGCCGTTAGCTCTATTACACTGGATCCATCAAAAGGTAATTATCAGTATGTGGTGGTAGGATATACACCGAAACAAAAAATTACCATTGATGTAGACGTAATTACTGGTAAAGTAGTGCGTGAATTCCGTTCTAGCAAAGCAAAAGATGTAGCGTCTAAAGTCTTTAATCCATTGAAAGTAATTTCCCCAAAAGAAGCGGAAGTAGCAGCTCGTGCTTTGGTAGGAGAAGGTTCTTTCACTAGAGGATGGGAAATTAAAGCGGAAAATAATGAAGTGCATTATATGGTGCGCACACAAGATAAAGATGAAAAAGAATATAGTGTAAAAGTAGATGCTGTGACAGGTCAAGCCTTAGAAAAAGGAGAACCTATCGACTGGGCAAAAATTAAAGCAGATCGCTTGCGTAATGATGGGGTAGGTAAACCATTTACATTACAAGAAGAACCAGAAGATGTAGATGCAGATCCTACAAAAACATTAAAATAGGTGAAGTATGACGTATCAAAATATTATATTTAGCATCGAAGGTAATGTGGCGACTATAACATTTAATCGTCCAGAAGTACAAAATGGCTTTAATGTGCCTATGTGCCAAGAAATTTTAGATGCTATTCGTGTAGTTAAAGAAACGGATGAGGCCCGTGTATTAGTATTCAAGGCTGAAGGTAAGGTCTTTTCTGTAGGTGGAGACCTAACAGAAATGAAGCGTGCTGTTGAAGAAGACGATACGGAGTCTTTGTTTGAAATTACCCACTTGGTGATGGAAATATCTTTGGCTATGAAACATTTGCCAAAACCTGTAGTCATGTGTACTGATGGTGCTGTGGCAGGGGCGGCTTTTAATATGGTGTTGGCAGCAGATATGTGCGTAGCTTCAACGAATAGTCGTTTCATTCAAGCTTTTGTCAATGTGGGACTAGCACCTGATGCAGGTGGTATGTACTTGTTGAGCCGTGCTGTAGGTATCAACAGGGCTATGCAACTGGCTATGACAGGGGAAGCGGTAACAGCTGAAAAAGGTAAGGAATATGGCTTTGTCTATAAAGTGTGTGAACCAGAGATTTTGGAGCGCACAACGAATCGTTTAGTGCAACGCTTGGCGAAAGGGCCAGTTCAATCTTTCCGAGCGATGAAACAAATGATGTGGGCTAGTTTCTTTACAAATTTTGAGGAATATGCGGAGTTAGAAGTAAAAATCCAAAATTCCTTAGGAGAAACAGAAGACTTCCGTGAAGGTGTGCGTGCTTTCGCTGAAGGAAGACGACCTAAATTTAAATAGTGCATCTGAGGATGTGAAAAAAGAGCTATTACGACTAAATAGGGTCGATAATAGCTCTTTTTGCATTGGGGAAGGTACATCTCGTAAGGGATATTCTGTTCGTATATAAAATAAGATGTATGGTTCAAAAGTATTCCAATACAAAGAGGACCCTCCTAGAGAAGAGTCCTCGTGTATATGTGATTAACGATCGCCGTTAAAGATAGAGTTTTTAACAATGACATAATCAACTTTTTTGATGGCTTGTAGTGTAGTACCACCAGCGTAGGAGATAGAAGATTGCAAATCTTGTTCCATTTCAGTCAATGTATCAAAGATACTGCCTTTGGATTGGATTGTGATTTTTTTGCCTTCTACGTTTTTCCGTTCCCCTTTTTGGTGTTCAGAAGCACTACCGAAGTATTCTTTATAAGCTACGCCGTCAATAGTCACTTCTTTACCTGGGGATTCGATATGACCAGCGAATAAAGAGCCAATCATAACAAAGGAAGCTCCGAAACGAATAGATTTGGCAATGTCACCGTGATCACGGATACCGCCGTCTGCGATGATAGGTTTTGTGGCTGCTTTTGCACACCAACGAACAGCAGATAATTGCCAACCACCAGTACCAAAACCAGTTTTTAGTTTTGTGATACATACTTTACCAGGTCCGATGCCTACTTTAGTAGCATCAGCACCAGCATTTTCTAGTTCACGAACGGCCTCTGGAGTACCTACGTTACCAGCGATAACAAAGCTTTCAGGAAGCTCACGTTTAATGTGTTGAATCATGTCGATAACGCTGTTGGAATGACCGTGAGCGATGTCGATAGTAATATATTCTGGGCATAGATTTGCTTCTTTTAATTCCTTAACGAATTCAAATTCCTCTGGTTTTACACCGATGGAAATAGATGCAAATAAACCTGCTTCATGCATGTCTTTTACAAAGTCCAAACGTTTTTCTGGTTGGAAGCGGTGCATGATATAGAAATAGTTTTTAGCCGCTAATTGTTTTGCTAATTTTTCATCGATGATGGTTTGCATATTAGCTGGCACAACTGGTAAGCGGAATGTATGATTTCCCAGTTTCACCGTTGTGTCACATTCGCTACGGCTGGATACGATACACTTATTCGGTATCAATTGCACGTCTTCATAATCGAAAATGTTTGTAGTATTGATCATTATTTATTGCCCCCTAAATAGACAGAATTAGGATTACGACATAATCCTTATCTATTATACATAAGACCTCTTATCTTGGCAACAATAGTAAGGATATACTTAGTCATTTTTGATATGCTAATTTGTACTAAAGGAATCCTGTATTTTGTGAAAAAATATATAGATAAAAATAGATTAAAAGTGATACAATAAAAAGAAACATAATAGAGAATTTGATAATATATTTCAATGTATCATAGTGTGAAAAGGAGATAGATATGAGTTATACAAGTTCAAGAAAAACAAAAATGCTAGTAGAAGGCGGTCTAGTCATCGCTATGGCACAAATTCTGAGCATGTATGTGATTTACCAAATGCCGCAAGGTGGTGCAGTGAAAGCAGCTAATTTAGTACCCCTTTTAATTTATGCGTATCGTTGGGGTGGTCGTGCTGGCATGCTAACAGGAGTTGCCTATGGGATTATCCATTTTTTAGTGGGATTTAAATTCTCCATTCATTACATGAGCATTATTTTGGATTATATTTTGGCGTATGGTGCCATCGGTATGGCAGGATTCTTTGGTGGTTCTAGTACTGTGAAAGCCTTCTTTGGGGCGATTTATGCAATCTTAACACGCTTTGCCATGTCTGCCATTAGTGGTGTGGTTGTGTTTGGATCTTATGCACCAGAAGGGATAAGTCCTTGGATTTACTCCTTAACGTATAATGCAACATATATGTTGCCAGATATGGTGATTAATCTTGTAGTATTGGCATTGTTGTATGTGCCAGTGATGCGTGGACTAGGTCGTGTGACACCAAGCCATAAATAAGAAAAGATCTAGACAGGAGATATCTATGATTTCTGAATTAGGAATTATTGTGTTAGCGGGTGGACTTAGCACCCGTATGGGGACGGATAAAACGAGATTACCATGGGGCAGTACCACTTTATTAGGGGAAATGCTCCGTAAGGCGGTCCTCACAGAATGTGGAGAAATTTTAGTTTCTATTAATCGCGAATTAGAAGAATCAGAGGCACATATTATTGAAGAGGCTCGTTCTTTTGGTCGACATATTCAATTAGTGCCAGATACAATTGCTATGAAAGGCCCTCTTAGTGGACTGCAATCAGCCCTTTCAGTAGGTACTCGCGAAGCCTATATCGTAGTATCTGCAGATATGCCATGGTTTTCCTTTCACTGGTTGCCGTCTTGGGAAGTGCATATAGATGCATTTTTACAAGGCGAATTATTAGCTATGGTTCCCTATGTAGGATTACAGGAATACGAGCCATTAGCGGCCATTTATAAACGATCGGTGCTAGATACGATTCAAGAATCTCTAGAAGGTGAAGATGTGTCTATGCACGGAGTATTAGATAAGATTCCTTATATGGAAATGGATATGATTGAAGAAGCAGAGCTATATAGCAATGTGAATACTAGATTATCCTATAAGTTGGCAAAAGCTAAATCTGCCAATCGTGAACGCTCTGTTCCCATTGTGACCATTAGTGCGAGCCAATCTAAGTCGGGCAAAACGGCGGTGGCTACGTCTCTCATCAATCGTCTTTCACAACGAGGCATCGTGGTGGGGATGGTGAAAAGTGACGGTCATGGATTTAGTATGGATCAGGAAGGTACCGATACATGGAAGGCTAGTCAAGCAGGGGCTAAAGCGGTGGCGATAGCTGGACCCAATGGATATGCCATGGTCGTGCATGGTGAAAGTATGCAACGACAACAGCAACTCATTCGTTTAGCCAATGAAATGCCAGTAGATTTGGTGCTCTTAGAAAGTAGAAGTCATGGGGTGGCACCTATTATTGAAGTGGTCCGTGCCAATCATAATGATACACGGTTACAGCAATTAGAAGATATTGTGGCAGTAGTTACAGATATAGATGATACATTAGATGGGAATACTATCTGCGAGCAATTTAGTTTCAGCGATGAAGATATGGATCGATTAGCAGATTGGATATTGAAGGAGTTGTTATAATGCAAGTAGTAACAGTAGAAGAAGGCTTACAGTTGCTAGAAACTCCTTTTACCCAAAATAGATATAAAATAGAGAGGGAATCTGTATCCATTGGACACTCCTATGGTAGAGTGCTAGGAACGACGGCTTTAGCTAAGATGAATTATCCTCCTTTTAGGCGTTCGGCTATGGATGGTATTGCCATTCGATATGCAGAAGATACAAGGACATATCGTATACTAGAGACTATTGGCGCAGGTGAAGTCTTTCAAGGTCAATTAGAGCCTGGTGAAGGGATTCACATTATGACGGGTGCCATGGTACCAGACACTGCAGATACGGTGGTGGTAAAAGAAGCTCTCACTTGGAGTACTGATATGGAGGTGACTGTACCTAGTCGCATAGAACGGGGGCAACATATTATCCTCGAAGGGGAAGATATACAAGTAGGTCAAGAATTATTGCCTGTTGGTACTGTATTGGAAGCAGAACAAGTTGGAACTTTAGCGGGGCAAGGATATAGTGAAGTCTCAGTGTATCGTAAGCCAAGAGTTATTGTGCTCACCACAGGGCGTGAAGTACAAGATCCATCAGAGCCACTACGAGTGGGGCATATTTATAACTCTAATCGGTATTTACTAGAAGGCACCTTACATGTATTAGGTGTTGATGTGGTGGGAGTAGCCCATCTGTCGGATGCGCCAGGTACAGTAGACGACAATATTGCTACCGTACAACATATGCTGGATACATTGGGACCGGTGGATATGATTATCAGCACCGGAGGTGTATCTGTAGGTGACTATGATACTATGCCTGAATTGTACGAACGATTAGGGGCTAATACATTGTATCGACGGTTACATATGCGCCCAGGTGCTGCATCCTTCGGTGGTATCATTACGATTGATGACCATAGTATATGGTGCATGGGCTTATCTGGTAATCCTACGGCTGCGATGAATCAGTTCTATTTATTGGTGCTGCCTGTGTTAGAGCGGTTATCTGGACAGACAGTAATGACTAGGTGGATAGAATGTTACCTAGGTGAAGTGGCAGATAGAAAACACCCTCTTGACCGCTATTATCAAGGACATATTAGGTACGAAGCTGGTTCTTGTTGGGCATACCCTAACTTAGGGATGACATCGGGAGGTTTAAAATCTTTATCGGTAGCTAATGGTTTAATTAAAATTCCAGGGAATAGCGATCGATTAGAGAGAGGAACATTAGTAAAAGTGTTACCGTTTACTCGATAAAAAGAATAAAGAAACAAAAATATGAATAAATACCCTGTTTTATGGGTATTTATCTTGTAGGCTTAGAAAAAATCTGATATAATAATTCTATAGAATTTTATAAGTAAGGTCTACAAAGAGACACATCGTACACGTACCCTGTGCCTCTTTTTGTATGGTCTTTAAAGGGTAGTATTTATGAAAAAGGAGATTCTATGGCAGTATTAAAAAGACTTGGCTTATCTGGTTGGATTGTCATTGGCTTATTAGCGGGTGTACTAGTAGGGTCGGTAGCACCAGATTTTGCAAAACAATTAAAACCATTAGGCGATGTATTTATTCGTATGATTAAAATGATCGTAGTACCATTGATTTTCAGTTCCCTTGTCATGGGCATCGCTGGTACGGGGGACTTTAAAAAATTAGGCCGTTTAGGGGGCAAAGCTATTCTATGGTTTGAAGTTGCGACTACACTAGCATTATTTGTAGGGTTATTTGTAGTTAATGTATTTGAACCGGGCGTAGGAGTGAACTTAACAGCTACAGGTAATGCCGTAGACATTGCTAATAAAGCAGCAGCAAAAGGCGAGATGGACCACGTACAAATGTTGGTAAATATCATTCCAACGAACATTGTAGACGCTATGGCTCGTGGTGATATGTTGCAAATTATCTTCTTTAGCTGTATGTTTGCTATTGCAGCAGCAAGTATTGGTAAAGAAGGGAAACAAATTGTTGAACTTTCCAAAGACTTGGCTCATATTATGTTCAAAGTGACGCACTATGTAATGTATGTGTCTCCTATCGGTATCTTTGGTGCCATTGCATATACAGTAGGTAACTTTGGCTTGGGTATGCTAGTGCCATTGATGAAGTTAGTATTCACCTTGTACGGTGGTTTGGCGTTATTCTTAATCCTTATCATTGCTATCGCTTCTTTCTTTACAAAAGTAAACTTATTTAAACTAGGTAAAGTATTGAAAGAGCCAATCGTGTTGGCTTTCTCTACAGCGGCGTCTGAAGCAGCATTGCCAATTGCCATGGAAAAATTGAAAAAGGTTGGTATTCCTAACCAAATCGTAAGTTTCGTACTACCTTTGGGATATACATTTAACTTGGATGGCTCCACGTTGTACTCATCCTTAGCGGTAGTATTTATTTCTCAAGTGTATGGTGTGCCATTTCCATTAGAACAGCAATTATTAATGGTATTAACGTTGATGTTGTCCACGAAAGGGATTGCAGCAGTGCCAGGAGCATCATTGATTGTTATTGCTGGTACAGCAGCGGCCTTTGGATTGCCAGTAGAAGGCTTAGCATTAATCCTTGGTGTAGACCGTATATTAGATATGGCGCGTACTGTATGTAACTTATCTGGTAACTGTTTAGCAGCTGCTGTTGTAGGGCGTTGGGAAAACGAAGTATCTGCGGAGCGTTTGTCAGAATTAATGGAACATCCTTTGACTGATGAAGAAGTGGAAGCTTTAGAACAAGCAAGCTTTGAACACGTAGGTGAACAACAAGCATAATTGGTTTTATTGAAATCTTTGCCATACAATATAAGAGACTGTTTACATATATTATGTAAACAGTCTCTTTTTTTGTGTTTAACTATATAGTGATGAGAGTATTAATGTTGTCGAAATACTTAAGATTATATAATAGTATAAGTGCAGCAAAAAAGAAAAAATACCATGTACATCTAATAGATGCTCATGGTATTCGTTGATAGAGTTCTTTAGGCCATCTGTAGGGAAGAGTAGAGGAGAAGACCTAAAGATGTGAATGAAGGATGTGTATTTATGTGCGACATACCGTAGAGGTAGCATGGTAGAGGTAGCTGGTTATGTCGCATACATATATTATTAGGCCCTATAAAGGAGTTGAGGAGTTTATAATATACGTTCATCACTTCACAAGAAAGAGAGTATCATAGTGTTGCTACTCTTTATGTGTAGTATAAACTAGAAGCGTCAAAAGAATGTCAAAATATAAAACTTTTTATTAAAAATTTTTTGAAAAAAGATTTTTATATTTTTTGTATACATTAATTGTACTATTGTATCTCTGTAAAGGATTTGTTATAATGCTTTCTATAGAATTTTAGAATAGGTTCTGAAAGAGACATTCTGTACTTGTACACCATCGCCTCTTTTTATATAACCTAAGCAAGTATTGGTATGTAAAAAGGAGATTCTATACTATGTTAAAGAAAATTGGACTGTCCGGGTGGATAGGCATTGGTCTTTTGGCTGGTGTGCTAGTAGGTGCAGTGGCACCAGATTTTGCGAAACAATTAAAACCTTTAGGTGATGTATTTATTCGCATGATTAAAATGATTGTAGTCCCTTTAATTTTTAGCTCCCTAGTAATGGGTATTGCTGGGACAGGGGATTTTAAAAAATTAGGTCGTCTTGGCGGAAAAGCGATTCTATGGTTTGAATTAGCTACTACGTTGGCGTTATTTATTGCATTGTTTGCTGTGAATGTAGTAGAACCCGGAGTGGGTGTGAATTTGACAGCTAGTGGTGGCGCTACGGATATCGTTAACAAAGCAGCCTCTAAAGGTCAAATGGACCATGTGCAAATGTTAGTGAATATTATTCCAACAAATATTATTGACGCCATGGCTCGTGGAGATATGTTACAAATTATCTTCTTTAGCTGTATGTTTGCTATTGCAGCAGCAAGTTTGGGTAAAGAGGGAAAACAAATTGTAGACTTATCAAAAAGTATAGCCCACATCATGTTTAGAGTAACTCATTATGTTATGTATATTTCTCCTATCGGTATTTTTGGTGCTATTGCGTATACAGTTGGTGCCTTTGGGATTGAAATGCTGATTCCATTATTAAAATTAGTATTTACTTTATATGCCGGGCTAATTGTGTTCCTTGCCATCGTATTGGGTATCGCATCGGCTTTAACAAAAGTGAACTTATTTAAATTATTCATCGCATTGAAAGAGCCTACTATCTTAGCGTTTACCACAGCCGCATCAGAGGCAGCATTACCAATTGCTATGGAGAAATTGAAAAAGATGGGGATTCCCAATCATATTGTAAGCTTCGTACTTCCCTTGGGATATACATTTAACTTAGATGGCTCTACGTTGTACTCTGCATTGGCGGTTGTCTTTATTGCACAAGTCTATGGTGTTCCATTTCCGATTGATCAACAAATTTTAATGATGATTACGTTGATGTTGTCCACTAAAGGAATTGCAGGGGTACCAGGCGGCTCCTTAATTGTGGTGGCAGCTACAAGTGCAGCCTTTGGACTGCCAGTGGAAGGCTTAGCTTTAATTTTGGGGATAGACCGTGTGTTAGATATGGGTCGTACCGTATGTAACTTGTTAGGTAATTGCATCGCTGCAGCTATTGTGGGACGATGGGAACAAGAAGTATCTGCAGAAGATTTAAAACGATATATAGATCACCCACTAACAGATGAAGAAGTATCGGCTCTAGAACAAAAACATTTGGAAGCTATGGCAGATGCGCATGCATAATAGAATGTAAATAAACACCATATATACTAGTTCTGGATATATGGTGTTTTTTTATAACTTGTTATAGAAAAGGAAAGTGCTTTAAGTGTAATTATTGATAGACGAAATATGGTAAATCGTTGTATGATGTTCGTAATAGACTATTTCTTTACTATAGTACTAGTGAAAAGTGTTGGAATTCTTGAACAGTAAAGAATTGCTGTAACCTGCGTTATGGTCATGCAAGTGCATAGCGATGTATAAGGAGGGAGACTCATGTTAAGTGATATTGAAATTGCCCAACAGGCACAAATGGAACCTATTGTGGAAATTGCAAAACGATGCAATTTAGCAGAAGATGAATTAGAATTATATGGAAAATATAAAGCAAAAGTGTCCTTTGATGCGATGGAACGCTTACAGGATACGCCGAATGGTAAGCTAGTACTAGTTACAGCCATCACACCTACACCAGCAGGAGAAGGCAAGTCTACCACTACTATTGGATTGACACAAGCTTTACAACAAATTGGTGTGAACAGTATTGCTGTATTGCGCGAACCATCCTTAGGACCAGTATTCGGTGTCAAGGGTGGTGCTGCTGGTGGTGGTTATGCGCAGGTAGTGCCAATGGAAGATATTAATCTTCATTTTACAGGGGATATGCATGCCATAACGGCAGCTAATAACTTGTTATCAGCAATGATTGATAATCATATTTTCCAAGGTAATGCACTACAAATTGATGTGCGTCGTATTAGTTGGAAACGCGTATTAGATATGAATGATCGTGCTTTACGTAATGTGGTCATTGGCATGGGTGGCCCTATGAGTGGTGTACCAAGGGAAGATCATTTCATGATTACAGTAGCCTCTGAAATCATGGCTATTTTATGCTTGGCTCGTGATTTAGAAGATTTAAAAGCACGATTTGGTCGTATTGTAATTGGTACAAACTTATCTGGAGACCCTGTATTTGTTCATCAATTAGGTTGTGAAGGAGCGATGGCGTTACTCATGAAAGATGCTATCAAACCTAACTTAGTACAAACGTTAGAACATACACCAGTATTGATCCATGGTGGTCCATTTGCGAATATTGCCCATGGATGTAACTCTATCATTGCTACCAAGCTAGGATTAAAATTAGGCGATGTAGTCATTACAGAAGCGGGATTTGGGGCGGATTTAGGAGCAGAGAAATTCTTACATATTAAGTGTCATTATGGAGACATCTTCCCTGATGCAGTGGTCATCGTAGCCACTATCCGTGCCTTAAAAATGCATGGAGGAGTGCCAAAATCAGAGTTGACCAAAGAAAATGTAAAAGCACTAGAACGGGGCTTTGTGAATTTAGGGAAACAAATCGCCAATATGAGAGCCTTTGGGTTACCAGTATTAGTGAGTATTAATAAATTTGCTACGGATACACCAGCTGAAATTGATGCATTATTGCAATTATGTGATCATTACGGTGTAGATGTAAGCCTTAATGAATGCTGGGAAAAAGGTGGAGCCGGCGGTATTGATATGGCAAAACAAGTGATGGGTATGCTGGAAGGAACAGATATCAAGCCAACTGCTTTATACGATGTGAAAGATAGTATTCCTAATAAGTTAACGGCTATTGTAAAAGAAATTTATGGTGGCAATGGTGTAGAATTTACCAGTGCAGCGAAAAAGCAAATTGCTCAATTGGAAGAATGGGGATTGGCAGACTTACCGGTATGTGTGGCAAAAACACAATATTCCTTAAGTGATAATCCGGAGTTACTAGGAGCCCCTACAGACTTTACGATTACTGTGCAAGATGTACGAATTGCCAATGGGGCTGGATTTATTGTGTGTCAAACAAGCAATATTATGGTCATGCCAGGGTTACCGAAACAACCAGCAGCTCTTGGTATGGATGTAACAGCAGAAGGGACTATTAAAGGATTGTTTTAGGAGGAATAATGGAATTACATAACGCATCTGTATTAGAGTTTATTCGTGACCTTGGTTCTAGTGCACCAGCCCCAGGAGGTGGCAGTGTGGCGGCGATGAATGGCGCTATGGCGGCCGCTTTAATTGAAATGGTAGCGAATTTAACAATTGGGAATGCAAAATACGAAGCGGTCCATGAGGAGATGAAGGCTATTCAAAAAGAAGTAAGCCAAGTCAAAGAAGACTTTGTTCACTATATTAATAAAGATAGTGCTGCTTTTATGGAGTTAATGGGAGCTTTCAAATTACCAAAAGAAACAGATGAAGAAAAAGTATTTCGTAAAGCTGAAATACAACGTACCACGAAACAAGCAGCCTTAGTGCCTTATGAAATTGGTAAATTAGCATATACTTTATTACCCTTGACGGAAACAGTCATTGTAAAAGGAAATATCAATGCCATTACGGATGGGATGATTGCTGCGATTAATGCAAGATCTGCTGTAAAGAGTGCCTTTTTAAATGTGAAAATCAATTTAGGATCTATACAAGATGCAGAGTTTGTGAAACAATTGGCAGATAGCATGGAAGAGATAGAAGCTGTGTTAGATGCAGAGGAACAACGATTGTTAGGTCTTGCTAAGGTATAAGACCCATCATAATGGGATGAAGGAAATCATATGGGGATAGAAATTCATTTATTAGGGACACCACGGATACAAGTAGATGGGAAAGATATCTTTTTTACCTATGGAAAAGTACAAGCGCTCATTTATTATATGGTGGTAAAAGGAGTAGCCCTCCGAGATGAAATTAGCGGTTTATTGTGGCCGGAAAAATCGGAGGTCAATGCCAGAAAAAACTTAAGAAATGCCATTTATGAGGCAAAAAAGCTATTGGGGGCAGATGTATTTGTATCACCGAGGAACGCTGTATTACAATGGAATCCTACGGCACATATCTATGTGGATGTACATCAATTTCAAAGGAACCCTAAACAATATATAGATATTTATAAAGGGGAATTTTTACAAGGATTTTATGTAAAAGATGCAGTGGCTTATGAAGATTGGTATTTAGGGGAACGAAGTCGTCTTAAATCTATGTACATGGAGGCGGTCTATGATTTAGTAGATGCAGGGATTGAGGAAAAAAATATCGCCTGTATTGAGCGATATATTCCTGTCCTATTGTCCTATGACCCCTATAACGAAGAGCGGTTTAGTGCGATTTTGGAACTGATTATGAGCCAAGGTTTCACGACCATGGGGAAACAGTTATACCATCAACTACAATGTATTTACGCAGATGATTTAGATGAAAGTGTACCTAACTCTCTTCGAGAAGCCATGCATTTATCAAAAGTACAAAAGCAAGAGGCAGTGTCCTTTGTAGAACATACGATGTTGAAGGGCCGTGATGCAGAAGCAGGAGAGGTGCAGAAATATTTGCACTTCTTTGAAGATACTCCCTTAGCTTTGCGTATCACAGGAGATACGGGAAGCGGTAAAACGAGCCTCGTAGAATATATACGAGATAAAGTAGAGCCCTACCGATGTGTGTTAGATAGCCAATGTTATGAAGAGGAACAAGGCTTGCTATTGCATGCGTGGATTCCTATTGTGGGAAAGATACTTGAAGAAATCGAATTACAAGGTCTGGAAAACATCGAATTACGGCGTATTTATGAAATCTTTCCACAGTTAGATCGACGTATGGCTCGAGACTTGGGCTTTTTAGAAGTAACGGAAGCATTGCCTTTTGATGTAGTGTACCAAGCAGTATCAAATCTGCTAGAACAGGTGTCGGAAGAAATTCCTTTTACATTGATTTTTGAGGATGTGCAATGGATGGACTCCTTAAGTTTTTCTTTGTTGAGTTTATTGCTGTTACATCATAGGTCTGAACGTCTTATGATCATTGTCACTGACGTAGAGGAAGTAAAAGGCATGCATCAACGAACCTTGCAAAGTTTAGAACAGCAGAAAGCATTGCAAAGTATTTCCTTGTTGCCTTTACCAGATGAACGGATGCGAGCTTTTATCTTAGACCGAGAACCTACGTTACAGGACACAGATATAGTGGATCAATTAGTGGAAGTCAGTCGAGGCAATCTGTTAGTGCTGATAGAAAGTATGCAACTATGGAAAGAATATGGTTCTATTTATGGTTTGACTAAAGATATGGAACTGCTCTACAGTAAGAAATGCGATACTTTATCTGAAGAAGAGCGTAAATTGGCGGAGTTTATCAGTTTATTCTATAATGAAGCACCATTAGGGATGATTGAACAATATATGGGCTTAGACAAACTACGTCTGTTGCAAACTTTAGAAGAGTTGGAAAGAAAAGGATTCATTGATTACCGTACACAACATGGTGAAGTGCAATATAGTTTAAAGCAATTCAAGTGCAAAGAGTATTTACGAGATCAAATGGCTATCGATCGCCGTCAAATTTTGCATGCCTATTTGGGAGAAGCCTGGGAAAAACGGTTAACACACTCCAAGGAAGATATGATTCGCTATAAGCAACTAGAATTTCATTTCCGTGAAGCAGGACAATACCAAAAAGCTTTAATGTATAAATTAAAATCTTTTATGCATTATTTAAACTTTAATAAAGATGCCTCTCCAGAACTTGGCGTAGGGGAATTATCTTCTGTCTATGCAGGGTATTTTATGGGAGAAGTAACGGGTAAAGCCTTGCAGGAAATAGAAGATGAGTTAGCTCATGTGTACACATTGTATGGAGATGTGCCAGAGGTGCGAGCCTTAGAATTGCCTTACCTATACGGAGCAGGTAAATATTACATGAGTATCGGTGATAAGGAGCGAGGTTTAGGATACTTTCAAGAATTATTAGAGGAAAGTATGGAACAAGAAGCATCGAATTATAAGTTGAAAGCTTATAAAGAGATGATTTATTATCACTTGCAAATGCGTCATATTCTAGAGATACATCAATATACCACAAAGGCTCTTGCGTTGGCAGAGCAGTACCATTTCAAAAAGGAGATTGGGGTTATATTAAGACTGAAAGCATTGGCTTTCATTATGGAAGGTCAGCCAGAACAGGCAATTCCTCTCCTAGAGGAATCTATACGCTTATTCTCGGTAACCCAAACTGTGGCTCGTAGATATGCTATTAATATTGGGGCGGCCTATAACTACTTAGGAGATGTTGAAAAAAGTCGGTCTTGTCTGGAGACGGCATTAGAGATGTACCAAAAAGCACTGGACTATTGTGATCAAACGGAACTATATAGTTCATGGATTGTATTTGCCACCAATGCGGGTATGACAGCTTTTGCATTGCAACAGTATGAAGTAGCGGCTACGTATTTTCAACAGTCCTATGAATTATGCTTGCAATATACCATAAGTCGACGGAGACCGACTATTGAGGCATACCTTGGTTTGTTAGCCCGAATTAAAGGAGATACGCAGACAGCTGTATCCTATTTGGAATCTGCCCAATCTCATGGTGTAGTAGAGCAACATGGACAAGAAGTTGGTCGTGTGCATTGGGCTATTTGTTTCCTCAAAACTGAGTATCCTAGTGCAGAGGTGGATCAAGCTTTTTCTAAAAGTTTGGCTACCTATGGTACAATAGCATTGCAACAATTAGATGGCTATGGAGATGTGTGGGAACGAACGTACCTAGAACAGTTGCTCCAAGCTGAGTAAGTACAAAAGAAGGAGATCCTAAATGGATATAGTGTTAAACCCCATAGTGTTATCAGTCATCGCAATGTCGATTCTGTGTTTGCTACGATTTAACGTGTTGTTATCGGTTATCGTAGCTTCCTTAGTGGCAGGCCTAGCAGGAGGGATGACGGTAACTACTACGATTGAGTCATTAATCGGTGGTATGGGTGGCAATTCGGAAACTGCATTTAGTTATATTTTACTGGGAGCCTTAGCCATTGTCATTGGACGGTCTGGGCTAGCCACAGTTGTTACCAAGAAGATTACTAATATTGTAGGTACGAAAAAAGTAGCATTTACCTTGCTCATCGCTTTCGTAGCATGTTTTTCGCAAAATTTAATTCCTGTGCATATTGCCTTCATTCCTATTTTGATTCCGCCCCTATTAGTGGTGATGAATCGAATGAAATTAGATCGTAGAGCGGTGGCATGCGCCTTAACATTTGGGTTGAAAGCACCGTATGTATCTTTGCCAGTTGGCTTTGGATTACTGTTTATGACTATTATAAAAGATCAAATGGTAGCGAACGGTGTGAATGTATCGATTTCTGATATAGCTTCTGTCATGTGGATTGGTGGTATATCCATGGTGGTAGGATTATTGCTTGCCATTGTGTATTATAGTCGAAGTCGTGAGTATGAAGATATTGCGGTGGTGCAAGAAGAATCTACAGAGCATACAACTCGTATGACGGCAGATTGTTGGAAAGGATTAGCAGGGGCAGCAGTGGCTTTTGTGGCACAGCTGTATTTTAAATCTTTGCCCATAGGAGCGTTAGCAGGATTGGCAGTATTCTTTGCTACAGGCCTCATCAAATGGTCAAAAATGGATGAAGATGTGGATGGTGGTATTCGCATGATGGGGACCATAGCATTTGTCATGTTAATTGCCGCAGGTTATGCCAACGTATTGCGAGAAACAAACTCTGTGGAACATTTAGTATCAGCCACAGTGACTATTATTGATTCAAAATTAGTAGGTGCCATCGTGATGCTTATTGTGGGATTGCTAATTACTATGGGAATAGGCACTTCCTTTGGTACCATTCCAGTGATTGCATCTATATATATTCCTATGGGATTGCATTTAGGTTTTTCAGTGCCGGCTATCATCTTATTAATCGGTATCGCAGCAGCCTTAGGAGATGCAGGTTCGCCAGCATCGGATTCTACATTAGGGCCTACATCAGGACTCAATGCAGATGGACAACACAATCATATATGGGATACTTGCGTGCCAACATTTATATTCTATGACATTACCTTACTTGTGGGTGGTGTCGTAGGGGCATTGCTGTTATAAAGTAAAAAGACTGTCTATATAACAAAAGAACCGCACTGTTGTACGGTTCTAACTATGGTGGAACACCAGGGGTTCGAACCCTGGACCCTCTGATTAAGAGTCAGATGCTCTGCCAACTGAGCTAGTGTTCCATGCAAGATGGTAAATTATGGTTTTATTATAGTCCTATCATTCAATTTTGTAAATGAAAAATTTATAAATAACATAGGAAACTACTTGCTATTTAAGATGTTCTATGTAATAATATAGAGGTCAGGAAAAACCTGGCTTTTTTAGATTGCATTTGACATAGGCTTCCACTTGTGGTAGTCTATATTAGTATGTTTATGAAGTAATAGCCGTCTAGGCACTTTAAAGAGAGGTGTAAACTGATGCGTAACGCAGTAACTATGGCTTGTACTGAATGCAAGCAACGTAACTATCAGACAAACAAAAACAAAAAAAATAACCCAGATCGTATTGAAATGAATAAATTCTGTAAATTCTGTGGTAAACACACGTTACACCGTGAAACAAAATAATTGTTAATTATTTGTTGACGTGAGGATGTGATATCATGGCAGGAACTAATTCAAAAGCTCAAGCACAACAAAATGGTAACGGTAAATTCGTTCGTGAAGTGCGATCTGAGCTCAAGAAAGTAGTCTGGCCTACAAAAAAAGAGCTTGTGAACTATACGATTGCCGTATTTATAGCAGTAATTTTAATTTCTGTTATTATTGGTATCGTTGACACAGTATTTGCAGAACTTTTTAAGTTGTTAAAGAGTGCTGTAAAGTAGGAGGCTTTTTTAATGGGAACAGATAAAAAGTGGTATGTCTTACATACTTACTCAGGCTACGAAAATAAAGTTAAAACCACTTTGGAGTTGAAAGTTCAAGCTATGGGAATGGAAGATGTGATTTCACGCATCTTAATTCCAATGGAAGATGAAATCGACGAAAAAGATGGCGTAAAAAAAGTAGTAAAACGCAAAGTCTTTCCAGGCTATGTGCTGGTAGAAATGGAAGTAAATGACGAATCTTGGTATGTGGTGCGTAATACACCAGGTGTTACAGGATTTGTTGGTTCTGTAACAAAACCAGTGCCACTATCTGATTCTGAAGTAGCCTATATCTTGAAGTCTCAAGGTTTGGATCAAGAACCAGTACAAACTCTTGATGTTGAAGTAGGAGAAACTGTCCGAATTACATCCGGTGCCTTTGAAGATAGAACAGGCGTTATTACTGAAATCAATCACGATCATGCAAAACTACGTTTAAATGTAGAGATGTTTAATCGTGAAACCCCAGTAGAGGTAGAATATTCTCAAGTTGAGAAAATTCTTTAATATATTATATAACTCTAACCTTTTTAGGCAGCCGGGAGGTTGCCAGTGGGAGGGGCAATTTCGCTCCGTTACCACCACATTTTGACGCAAGGAGGTGTAATCACCATGGCTAAAAAAGTTAGTAAAGTTGTGAAATTACAGTGCGAGGCTGGTAAAGCGAGTCCAGCGCCACCGATTGGTCCAGCTTTGGGTCAAGCAGGTGTTAACATCATGGGCTTCGTTAAAGAATTTAACGAAAGAACAGCTCAACAAGCTGGTCTTATCATCCCAGTTGTTATTACTGTATACGAAGATAGAAGCTTCACTTTCATCACAAAAACTCCACCAGCTGCAGTTTTATTGAAAAAAGCAGCAGGTATCCCAAAAGGATCTGGAGTACCTAACCGTGATAAAGTAGCTAAAGTTGGTCGCGATAAAGTTCGTGAAATCGCTGAACTTAAAATGCCTGACTTAAATGCTAACACTGTTGAGCAAGCTATGCGTATGGTAGAAGGTACTGCACGCAGCATGGGCATTGAAATCGTTGATTAATTAGCGTACGGTATGTGACTCACATATCGGTGGGAGGGACATCCCGTTACACCACATAAGGAGGAATAAAAATGGCAAAAGTAGGTAAGAAATATGCTGAAGCAGTAAAACTTATCGAAGCAGATAAATTCTACGAACCAGTAGAAGGTATTGAATTAGTTAAGAAAACTGCCACTGCAAAATTCGACGAAACAATCGAAATCGCTTTCAATTTGAACGTCGATCCTAAATACGCTGATCAACAAGTTCGTGGTGCCGTTGTATTACCACATGGTACAGGTAAAACTCAACGCGTACTCGTATTTGCGAAAGGCGACAAAATTAAAGAAGCTGAGGATGCTGGCGCAGATATCGTTGGTTCCGAAGAATTAGTAGCAAAAGTACAAGGTGGTTTCAGCGACTTCGACGTTGTTGTAGCTACTCCTGACATGATGGGCCAAGTTGGTCGTTTAGGTAAAATTTTAGGCCCTAAAGGCTTAATGCCAAACCCTAAAGTTGGTACTGTAACACCTGACGTAGCTCGTGCTGTTAGCGAAATTAAAGCAGGTAAAATCGAATACCGTACAGACAAAGCTGGTATCATTGCATGTCCTATCGGTAAAGCATCTTTCGATGATGCGAAATTACTTGACAATTTCCGTACAATCGTTGATACTATTGTTAAAGCTAAACCTGCAGCAGCTAAAGGTCAATACATTAAAACTGTGACACTTAGCTCTACTATGGGTCCTGGCGTTCCTATGAACGTGTTTAAATTAACAAGCACTAGCAAGGAACAATAATTATATATGTTCTCTTAGCTGTAGACGGCTGGCATCATTTGATTTAATGAGGAAACTCGCCCGCTGAGGCTGAATCCAATCTATTATGGAATGGTTCTCGACCTCAACGTCTTCGTTGAGGTCGTTTTTACGCTAAGATAGTACATAGAAAATCACCAAAAATCTACAAGGAGGTATTCTAATGGCTGTCACTCAACAAAAACAAGCAGTTGTAGCTCAAATGAAAGAAACTCTTTCTGAAGCGAAAGGTGCTGTATTAGTTGGTTATAGCGGTTTGACTGTTGCTCAAGTAACAGATCTTCGTCGTAAATTCTTGGCTGAAGGTGTAGAATACAAAGTAATCAAAAATACTTTGACTCGCATCGCTGCTAACGAATTAGGTTACGAAGCTTTCTCTGAGCATTTAGAAGGTCCTACTGCATTAGCAACTTCTAGCACAGACGCTGTAGCTCCAGCTCGTATTCTTGAAAACTTCATTAAAGACACAAAAACTGAAGCTTTAACTATTAAAGCTGGTATTGTGGAAGGTGAAGTTCTTGACGCTGCAAAAGTACAAGAAATTGCAAACTTGCCGAACCGCGAAGGTATGCTTTCCATGCTTCTTTCCGTGCTTCAAGCTCCAGTTCGCAATGTAGCTTACGCAGTAAAAGCTGTTGCGGAAGCAAAAGACGAAACTGTTGCATAATAGCAACACAATTAACTAAGAAAACATATATCAAAAATGGAGGATATCAATCATGGCATTGAACATCGAAAACATCGTTGCTGAATTAGAAACTGCAACTATTTTAGAACTTAATGATCTTGTAAAAGCAATTGAAGACAAATTCGGCGTAACTGCTGCTGCTCCTGTAGCTGTAGCTGCTGCTGGTGCTGCTGCTGGCGGTGCTGACGCTAAATCCGAATTCGACGTAATTCTTAAAGACGCTGGTGCTTCCAAAATCAACGTAATCAAAGTTGTACGTGAAGCTACTGGTTTAGGCTTAAAAGAAGCTAAAGCTATCGTTGACGGCGCTCCTGCTGCTGTTAAAGAAGGCGTAGCTGCTGCTGACGCTGAAGCTTTAAAAGCTAAATTAGAAGAAGCTGGCGCATCTGTAGAATTGAAATAATTGATCCGCTAGTCATGAGCCCCTTGAACACTTGTGTTTGAGGGGTTTTCTTTGCTTATAGTCCTTCTAATATCCCTGGTATGATAGGATAACGATTTTGTCTATAATATAGGTAAAGAATATGATAAGATTATGGAATGCATCATGCGTATTAAAAATAGACACTTAAATATGTATGATGGAATCTATATCCATTTTATTCGATGTATGGTATACTAAATAAATATGATATAATCACAGAATCCATCGTGAAGACTGTAGGATACAACTGCTGTTGCATGGACGTACTGTATTCTTGATAGATATTTTATATATAATGATAATAATGTTGATTAAGTAGAGGAATATTATGAAAATTATTATATCCCCTAGTAAAACAAAAGATATAAAAGGTACTCCGAGTGGACCTATGTTTGCACCACACATGACAGAACAAATTGTGAAACACATGCAAGGTGTATCAAAAGAAGGTCTAGGGAAGGCCTTAAAAATAAAAGATACAGTCTTAGATGAAGTGTACGCTTTTTATCAACATTATGACAAAGAAGTAGAAGGTATGGCGGCGCTTAGCTATGACGGGCTATCTTTCAAAAATTTTGATTATGATGGACTTTCAGAGGAAGGAAAAGCATTCGCCAATACCCATGTATGGATAGGGTCTGCCTTGTATGGCTTAGTAGCCCCTAACAGTGGTATCAAAGGATATCGGCTGGATTTAATTGATCCTGTATTGAAAGAGGAAAAAACAAATCTCTATGCCTGGTGGCAACCTTTAGTGGATGCCGCTGTAGGTGAGGAAGATTGGATACTCAATTTGGCATCTAAGGAATATTCTAAATGGATTAACCATCCTAAGATGGTAACCATAGAATTTTTAGAGCATCGTAATGGTGTGTGGAAGCAGCTTAGTACATCGTCAAAACAGATGCGTGGTTCATTGGCACATTATATCTGTGAACATCAAGTGACAGAACTTTCACAGTTACCAAAAGAATTAAAAGGATTTGTATTGGATCCATTGCCTACAGATATAGATGGGTCAATTATCATTGCCTATCGTAAGGAATAATAAGTATTACATGTGTTCTAATAGAGGAAATATGACAGTAGATAGTATTTTACAAAAAGATCTCGTCGGTGACGAGTGGTTAACGGAAGAGGAACTACGATTCCTTATGACCATTACGGATGAGGAAGAATTACAAAAAATATATAAAAAAGCCTATGAGGTAAAAGCTGCTTACGTAGATAAGGTAGCCTATTACCGTGGACTCATTGAGTTTTCCAATCGTTGTATCAAAAACTGTTTATATTGTGGTATCCGTCATGAAAACAGCAAGACAGAACGATTTGATATGTCTCGTGATGACGTATTAAAAATGGCACAATGGGCCTACGACCATGAGTATGGCTCTTTAACATTACAGTCCGGAGAACGTACGGATGATGCCTTTGTAGATTATGTGGTGGATTTAATTCGCGATATTAAAAAGTTAAGCAACAATGAGCTAGGCATCACCATGTGTGTAGGGGAGCAATCGGAAGAAGCATACCGACGTATGCGTGAAGCAGGTGCGGACCGGTATCTTCTTCGCATTGAAACGACGAATAAAGACTTATTTGAGATGATCCATCCAAAGGATGCCTTACACTCCTTTGAGACACGTGTGAATTGCTTGAAATCTTTGCGCAAGGTAGGATTTCAAGTCGGTACCGGTGTTATGATTGGTTTACCTGGACAAACACTAGATGATCTTGTCAACGACATTTTATTCTATCGTGATATGGATATCGATATGATTGGTATGGGACCGTATGTGGTACATCATGATACTCCTCTAGGGCAACGTGCTTTGGAGTTAGGCATAGACTCACAAGAGGGTAAACTAGAGCGGGTGCAGTTAGGATTAAAAATGATTGCCTTAACACGTCTATTCTTAAAAGATGTTAATATTGCAGCTACCACAGCATTGCAAGCTTTAGACAAACTAGGTCGTGAAAAAGGATTGGCGGCTGGAGCGAATATCTTAATGCCTATCATTACAGTACCAGAGCATCGTGCGAAGTATTTATTATATGATAATAAGCCATGTGTGGATGATAATGCAGACCAATGTAAAGAGTGTTTAACTCGTCGAGTGATGTCTATTGGTGATCGTGTAGGTTGGAAACAGCAAGGTAATTCACAACATTATAAAAAACGAATTCGATAATTTTATGTGAGGTGACTGATGAATTTATTAAATGAAATATTACGACATAATCGAGAATTTCTAGACAGTACGACCAAAGAACATGGGGATGAGCCACCAACAGTAAGTAAGGTGCCAACTCGTGAAATTGCGATTTTGACGTGTATGGATACGAGATTAGTAAACTTTATGGAGCAGGCTCTCGGCATTGAACGGGGTCATGCAAAGGTGATTAAATCGGCGGGTAACTCCATTTCAGGTATGTTTGATAGCGTGGTACGTAGTTTGTTAGTTTGCATCTATGAGCTAGGAGTATCTGAAATTTTTGTGATCGGTCATTATGAGTGCGGTATGGCGAAAACTACTTCTGAAAGTTTGACTACAGCCATGTTGTCGCGTGGTGTAGCACCTGAGGCGATTCAAATGGTGCGTCACGAATTAGAGCATTGGGCCGATGGATTTTCTCACCCAGTAGATAATGTACAAGAAACGGTGAGCATGCTTCGAATGAATCCGTTGATACCCAAAGATGTGGCAGTTCATGGATTAATGATGCATCCAAATTCTGGAGAAGTAGAAGTTGTAGAAGTTGGCTATGAACTTTAAAAAAGAATTGACAAATTGAATCTTTCTATGGTATTCTTAGTAAGTATCATGGAGGATTACTCAAGAGGCTGAAGAGGACGGTTTGCTAAATCGTTAGGTCGGGTTACCGGCGCTAGGGTTCGAATCCCTAATCCTCCGCCACAGGACAAGAGCACATATGTTATACATGTGTGCTTTTTGTTTTTTATTTTATTAAAAATCGTCAAATAAACGTCAAAAAGTTATATCTAATATGCTTGTTAGTTATCATTAAATTTGATTTAATAAAAATACTATAAAAAGTATTATAAAAAATAGTTTATGAGATAATAACTATCTGTCATTTCACAAATGTTTTGGACTCTTGTATACTACAGACATGCAATAAGAGTACACTTAACTGGAAGAGTAGAGTGTTATGACAAGGAAGGAAGTAACTAATATGAGTTTAGTAACAGCATGGATAGAAAATTTAAAAAAACATCGTTTAGAAGCATGTGAAGCAAGTCAATGTAAAGATAATAGCATTAAAGGCTGGCCACATCCTTGGACTTCTGAATTACAAGATGAAGAAGTTGTAGAAGTGTTTGTAGCAGAATGCTGCAGCCATTAATTTAGCGTACTTTCCCTTTATATAGAGGACTCCAACAAGAAGCACAAAAAACCACGGTGAAGGAAGACACCGTGGTTTTTTGTTGCTTATGTTAGAAACTGAGTATCCTTTAGTTAAAAGGTTTAAATCAGAAGTCTTATTTGATGATTACCTGTCGTGTATATGTGAGATGTAACCCTTACTCTTCAGATATATTTGTGGTATAGGGCAATTCTACCATACGAACATCTTGCAATTGCCAAGTTAAGTTACCACCAGTTAGATTCGTCAAATCAGCTTCTAAGGAGGTCACAGCTTCTGGTTCTACATAGATTTCAATAGATACTAGATCTGTAAACGATGCTGTATAGTGAAGCCCTAGAGTTTGTAGTTGGCGCTCTATGGCTCCAAAGTTAGAATAATCTATGGAGATAGTCACAATTTGGCGAGGTGCAATAAGTAGTTTAGCCCCTTCTTGGACAGCCTTAGCTGCACTATGAGAGTACGCACGAATGAGTCCTCCTGCACCTAACTTAATACCTCCGAAATAACGAGTAACCACGACAGCTACATTTGTAATGCCTGTTTTTTTTAATACTTCTAGCATCGGCTTTCCTGCCGTCCCTGAGGGCTCTCCATTGTCAGAGGAACGCTGTTGTTCTTGGCGAGGGCCGATAGCATAGGCGGTGCAGTTGTGAGTAGCATCCCAAAATTCTTTGGATATACGTTGGATAAATGTTTGTGCTTCTGCTTCAGTAGTAACAGGAGCGATAGTAGAAATGAAACGTGACTTTTCGATAATATATTCAGTTCTAAACTCATTGGCTATAGTGATATAAGATTGGGGGATATCTGACATAGAAACTCCTGTATATGAATAATAAATATTAGTTTACAATCCTTGTGTATCTATAGTATAACATAAGTTAGTGGAACACTGTTGCTATACGAAATATAGAGTGTTAGATCTGTATAATCGGACAGCGTAACACGGACAGGATACAATAGTTTGTGTAAATACGGTGGGTTAGACAATCGATAGCTATCAAATCGCTGTAAGCCACATACTGCAAGATTTGTATAAGAAATATACTGTTAAATTTGTATAGGGTATATACTATGAAAAAGGTTGGATATATGTTAATATATTCATAGTAATAAATATAGGTATCTTTCACATAGAAGCATATAGCATGAGGAGGAAGTATGCATAAAGAAGAATTTTCTATTATTGGCATGCACTGCGCTGCTTGCGTAGGGCGTGTAGAAAAAGCAGTTAGCAAATTAGATGGTGTAGAAGATGTGAAAGTCAATTTGCTCACCAATAAAGGAACCGTAACGTATACAGAAGGTAGCACAATAGGTGCGACAGAAGTCATCGCAGCCATTGAAAAAATAGGATTTGGGGCTCATGTGGCTACAGATGAAGGTGTGGCGGTAGAGCAGCCATCCCATAAAAAGCAATACATACGCTTAGGTGTGGCAGCCCTCATGGCAATCCCTATGATGGTATCCATGATGGGTCACTATTTATGGCATTGGCCGATGTTATCTCATGAAATTGAATTAGTCTTAGCTACGATCGCTCAATTTGGGGCGGGCTGGATTTTTTATACTAGTGCCTTTGCAGCCATTCGTAGTGGTACACTTACTATGGATGTACTAGTGGCATTGGGCACTTCCGTAGCCTATGGATTTAGTATCTATCAAATGGCAGTAGGGAATCATGATGTCTATTTTGAAACCTCGGCGTGGCTCATTACTTTCATTTTACTAGGCAAATTATTAGAGGAGATTGCTAAGGGTCGTACGTCCGAGGCAATCCAAAAATTAGTGGCATTACAACCTAGCGTGGCCCATGTGGAACGCAATGGGGAGTGGATGGACATTCCTACGAAGGAGATTGTCCTAGGTGACAAGATCCAAGTACGGGCCGGCGAAAAAGTGCCAGTAGATGGAATTATTTTAGAAGGTCATTCCACAGTGGATGAGGCTATGTTGACAGGTGAAAGCGTACCTGTAGAAAAAGGTCAGTCTAGTCAAGTCATAGGCGCCACAGTTAACATGTCGGGCACATTTATTATGAAAGCCACTGCTATTGGGGAGGAAACTATGTTATCCCAAATCATCAAAGTAGTGGAACAAGCACAAGCATCTAAAGCGAGCATTCAGCGTATCGCGGATGTGGTAGCATCCTATTTTGTGCCGGTAGTCATCGGTATTGCCATTCTTACCATGATTATTTGGTATTTTGTATTAGGATCTACGGTAGGAGAAGCTTTATTATATGGCACAGCTGTGCTTGTAATTGCCTGCCCGTGCGCCTTGGGCTTGGCGACACCCACATCCATCATGGTAGGTTCAGGCCTTGGGGCAGAACATGGTGTGCTTATTAAAAGCGCAGAATTTTTAGAAAAAGCAGGTCATATCAATGCCATCATCATGGATAAAACTGGGACTTTAACGGAAGGAAAGCTATCTGTTACGAAAGTGATATATACAGCAGGTGATGAAATGTATAATTTGGCTTTCACAGTAAATCTTGAAAAAGGATCCACTCACCCTATTGCACAAGCCATTGCTAAATACGGTGCTAGCAAAGGCGTGCCACAAATGATCGTGAAAGACTTCCAAGATATTCCAGGAAAAGGATTGGAAGGACATATAGCGGATAAATTGATTCGGGTTGGTCATACTCGCTGGATGCAAGAACTAGGTATTGATATCACGCCATGGCAAGCGGAGATCCACAGTCTGGAAGAACAAGGCAATTCTGTATCCGTCTTGTTAGTAGACGGCACAGTACACGGTATTTGGGCTGTAGCAGATACATTGCGTCCAGAAACTCCTGAGGTTGTAAAGGCTTTACAAGAGCAAGGCATCGATGTGTGGATGGTCACAGGAGACAATGCGCGCACAGCGAACTATATAGCTGCCCAAGCAGGAATTACTCACGTAGTAGCGGAAGTACTGCCACAAGATAAAGCAAATACCATCGCCACATTACAAAGTCAAGGAAAATCCGTTGGCATGGTGGGAGATGGTATCAATGATGCGCCAGCTTTAGCGCTAGCAGATATTGGATTTGGTATCGGTCATGGTACGGACGTAGCCATTGAGGCTGCGGATATCGTATTAGTGCGAAATGATTTGCGCACCTTAGTACAAGCCGTGACGATTAGTCGTAAAACGATGACAAATATTAAACAAAATTTATTCTGGGCATTGATCTTTAACTGCATTGGTATTCCATTGGCAGCGATAGGGTATTTGAGCCCTATCATTGCCGGAACCGCCATGGCATTTAGCTCTGTTACGGTGGTGAGCAATGCATTGCGATTAAAACGTGCAAAAGTGTAATCATCGGCCTATATGATGATCCGAAGAAGTTCATAACTTTATTGTAATATTTATGTAATAGGGCTTACATGAACATTCACCGTATGCCATACAATAGAAAAGGACTATAACAAATACGAGCTAGCTACGATTTGCTATAGTCCTTTTTATGATTGTTATACAAAATGCTGGAATTATGTATATAAGAGTGGTCAGTAATAGTTTTAACACAAAAATAGAACCCCAACTCAAGGGAAGAAGAGTTGGGGTTTTGTTTCGGACTTTGTCCTATCTATTTCACTCAAAGGTTGGGGTATATTCTAATAGTATGGGCGTACGTATTTGAATCAACCTTTTTTGTGCTTACATTTACCAGCCGTGTTGCCGCTCATAATGCGGTTGAACATAGCATGGATTTCCTCGGAAGATTGACCTTCTTCACGAGCTGCTTCAATATGACGCATTGCCATATCGTAGCGTGCTAATTTTTCTGGATCGTTCGCGTAAAATTCGCGACCTTTGTGTCCACATGCCATAGGGATAGCCTCCTTTTACAATATAGTTTATACTTATTAACTTGCTCATTGAGAACCCCTGTACAGTTAGTACCTGTCCTCTGTTATTATAATAAAGTATATGGTTGTGGTAGAGTCAACCAATAAAAAGAATTATTTTTAAAATTTTTCATATCTGTCATTAACTATTGATAGTATAAGGTTTATAGAACTTAAAAGGTTCTGGACTAGACTTTTTTATGAGAATTAATTTAATAATAGATAAAGATACATGGATGAAATTCAATATATTAAAAAGCCCATAGTTATGCTATAGTATAGGTGTGGCTAAAACTATATACCTATAGTTTAGTTTTGGTGAAACACTTGTATATTACAGGAAATGAAATAAAAGAAGTATTATAAAGATTACATATAATACAGAGATTGCAAATATTGTAAATGTATTATAAGCAATATGAGTGTAAAAGGCATTACAGGGGTTAGATGTGTTAAATGTGTTAAACGTGTTAAATGTAGTAACCTGTTAGAAGACCTAAATGCCTGTTGGAAATACAGTAGAAAGGATAGTATCTATGCGAAATATTTATATGACGATTGGAGATGTGTCGAAAATTTATGGCATATCAAAACAAACGATCTTATATTATGAAAAATTAGGACTATTTCTGCCAGCAAAAATTGAAGATAATGGATACCGCTATTACACATTAGAAGAGTGCTATCGATTAGAGATTATTTTGACCCTAAAAAAACTAAATCTATCCTTGAAAGATATTCAAGACTATGTGGAACATCGAGGTCCGCATATGTTGAAAACCTTATTAGAAGATGCACGCTATGGCTTTGATCGAGAGATTAATGATTTATATACAAATAAAATGAATTTAGAGAGAACCTTATTTAACTTAGAACGATATTTAAAAATACCTAAAAATCGATTATTCTTTGGTATGAAAGAAGAATCTTTTTATGCACTAACTTCTTATGATGCAACAGAAAAAGGAAAGAAAAAGTTGTTTACTTTATTAGAACATCAAGCTAGGCTTATAGAGGAAGTCCCTTTTAAAGCTATTCAAATTGGTATGGCTATCGATGGAGAAGACTATGAACAGGGAGATATCACCAAGTACAGCCATTATTGTACAGATGTAGGGTTTGATTATGAAGGAGACATGGAGATTGTTACTCGTCCTAGAGGGATGTATCTAGAAATGTTTTATACGGGTCTTTATGAAGAACAGGCTCAGTGGATGTACGATAAAGTAAGTAGTTATTTGTCTTATGAGGGATTACAAATTGCAGGTTCCGTATATATAGAACCAGTACGGAATTATTGGACAGAGACAAAACGTGAAGACTATTTATCTAAAATTACAGTACCTGTTGAGGAATAGGTGAAACATGTACGCCGAAAAATTGGAAACAAAATATAAAAAATGAGTTACCATAAGACGCGATGCAGTACAAAATATTATAAGATGTTGTGGTATAGATTATTTTGTGTGTAAAGGCAATTCACTTTACAACTATTGACAAGTTAGGTAAATATTGTTAATATAGGGTGTAAATATTTTTTGCTTGACAGATAATGCTTTCAAAACGCTTAGAAGGAGGGATCATGGAAGAACGAATGACAATTAGTTTGTTGTTAGATTTTTATGGATCTTTGCTGACGGAGCGACAACGAGAGTGTTATACCTTACATCATGAAGATGATATGTCACTAGGTGAAATTGCAGAAGAAATGCATATCTCTAGGCAAGCTGTTCATGATAATATTGAACGAGCAAAAGCTAGTATGGAGGGGTATGAACAAAAGTTACACCTCATTGAACAATATTTACTACGGCGAAAGATTGTGAAACAGATTAGAGAAGAGCTAGTATCTGCTGCCATTACATCTGAATCGATTCAATCATTATTAACACAATTGGAGGGCTAGTATGGCTTTTGAAAATTTAACGCATAAATTACAAGAAGCCTTTGCATCCTTAAAAGGAAAAGGTAAAATTTCTGAAGAAGATGTTAATCTAGCGTTACGACAAGTTCGGTTTGCTTTGTTAGAAGCTGACGTAAACTTTGGAGTAGCGAAAGATTTCATTGCCCGTATCAAGGATAAAGCCTTGGGTGAGGAAGTGTTTGGTTCCTTGAACCCAGCGCAAACGGTCATTAAAATTGTGAATGACGAATTAACCGAGTTATTAGGTGGCACTGAAAGTCGTATTATGATTTCTCCGAAACCTCCCACAATCATTATGTTGGTAGGTTTACAAGGGGCAGGTAAAACGACTACGGCTGGTAAGCTGTCTGTACATCTTCGTAAACAAGGTAAGAATCCAATGCTAGTAGCAGCCGATGTGTATCGTCCAGCAGCGATTAAGCAATTGCAAGTAGTGGGAGCTCAAATCGATGTTCCTGTATTTGCGAATGAAACGCCAGGTGCGAATCCTGTGGAGATTGCTAAAGCGGGTATTGAAGAGGCAAAACGCTTATTCAAAGACATTGTTATCATCGATACAGCAGGTCGCTTAGCCATCGATGAAACCTTGATGGATGAACTAGCTAATATCAAGGGTGAAGTAAAACCGCATGAAATCTTACTAGTGGTGGATGCCATGATTGGTCAAGATGCAGTAGGCACAGCCGAAGCATTCAATAATTACCTAGGCCTCGATGGTGTCATTCTAACGAAAATGGATGGCGATGCCCGTGGTGGTGCAGCACTTTCTATTAAAGCTGTCACAGGTACGCCGATTAAGTTTACCGGTACTAGCGAAAAAATGGATGGTTTAGAAGTATTCCATCCAGATCGTATGGCATCTCGTATTCTTGATTTAGGCGATTTCAAAACGTTGATTGAAAATGTGCAAAGTTCTATCGATGAAGAAGAAGCGAAAAAAATGGCTGAGAAAATGGCCAAAAATAGCTTTACTTTAGATGATTTCTTAGCGCAAATGAACCAAATACGCAAATTGGGACCTTTGCAAAATATCTTGGGTATGTTACCAGGTATGGGGAAATTGAAGGACCAATTAGCAGGTTTTGATTTAGATAATAAAGAAGTGCGTCAAATTGAAGCTATCATCAAATCTATGACGATGGCAGAACGTACGAATCCTAATATATTGAATGGATCTCGTCGCAAACGAATTGCGGCAGGATCTGGCACTACAGTGCAGCGAGTAAATCAACTGATTAAACAGTTCGAGGATGCTCGTAAGTTTATGAAGCAGATGCAGTCTATGAGCAAAGGTAAGAAGGGGATGTTCCCTAAATTACCGTTCATGGGATAATATTCTATTTAAGGAGGTGAAAGAAGAATGTTAAAAATCCGTTTAACTCGTTTAGGTGCTAAAAAAGCTCCTTTCTATCGTATCGTTGTTGCTGACTCCCGCGCTCCACGCGAAGGTCGTCCAGTTGATACAGTAGGTCAATACGATGCTACTAAAAACCCAGCAATCGTTAATATTGACGAAGAGAAAGCATTAGAATGGTTGGGTAAAGGTGCACAACCTACTGATACTGTTCGCTCCTTGTTCAAAAAACATGGTGTTATGCAAAAATTTGCTGACGCTAAAAAATAATTAATAGAGAGGCGTACTGTGATGCAAGAATTAATTACATTAATTGTTCAATCATTAGTTAAGCAACCTGAAGCCGTTTCTGTTACTATGGAAGTTCGCGATCAAGTGGAAGTCTATGAAATCCGTGTCGCTCCTGATGATATGGGTAAAGTAATTGGAAAGCAAGGTAAGATTGCGAAAGCGATTCGCGCTGTGGCTAAAGCAGCGGCTATTAAAGAGAACAAGAAGATATCCGTTGATATTGTCTAAAAGGGTGGTAACATGGAAGAAATGACATTACGCGTACCCGTGGCAATTAAGTCTAAGGTTACGGACACTTTAAAAAACAAAATTATTGCTGATTTACAACAACAAATGGATATGGTAGATCAAGATTTACAACAAATCGAATTCCAAGCTAAACGTTTGTTAAGTGAACAAGCAAAAATTGATGCACAAGGTTTAATCCAATTGCGTCAACAAATCGAGGAAGAAAAGCAACAACGCGTAGCTTTCAAAGCTCAAGTAGCAGAGCGTTTGAAAGAAGCAGAAAAGCTTGAAATTGGTTCTGAAATTGCCCAAGGTCAAATGGAGCAAACTATTACTGTGAAAATCGGTGATAATTTAGATGCTCTTATGGGATCTGAAATTTTGCTAGAAGATGGCAAAGTTGTGGCATTCCGTCAATAATGGATACACAAGAACTGATTACCATCGGTGTGATCGTCGCTCCGCACGGTGTGCGGGGCGATGTTCGTATATTACCGAGAACAGATTTTCCTGAGCGGTTTATGAAAATGGATGAATGCTACATCAATGGTCAACTATACCATATTACATCTGCAAAATTTCATAAACAGTTTATCTTGGCTACTTTTAAAGAGTTACCTGATCGCACAGCTGTGGAGCGTTTAGGTAAGCAAGAAATTAAAGTGCCAAGAAAAGATTTGGTGGAATTGCCAGAAGATAGATATTATATCTTTGAAATCGAAGGCCTTGCCGTAGAAGATACAGAAGGTAATGATTTAGGCATTGTAAAAGAAGTACTACAACCTGGTGCAAACGATGTGTACGTAGTCGCTAAAGAGGGGGAGCCAGATTTATTATTACCAGCTTTGAAAACAGTGGTATTAACCATTGATATTGAAGGTGGTAAGATGATCGTAGATCCTCCAGAATGGTTGTAATAGAAAAGTCCCTTGTACTGAGTGCAATGATGCGTTTAGTACAGGGGACTTTTTGTATATCTATACCAATTTTGGGGACAGCAGTTAATCTATTCGGTTTCTTTCAGATAAGAACTGTATAAAAATGTGAATATAATGAAATGGTAAGAAACATAAGTGAGATACATGAGATATACCTAATTTTAGATATAACAAAGTAGCCCCACTTATGTGTAAAATGCAGAGTTTTTTAACTAAATAATATATCCAAGGTCAATGAATATAAAATAAAATATTCATTGGCTTTTGAATTTGTGGGTGTTATAATATCAATGAATAAAAAATAAAAAATTCACAGATTGGTTTGAGAAGTTTAGAGGTTAAAAATGGCAAAGGCATTTACAGAAGAAGAAAAGATAAAAATCAAAGAAAGTATTATGGAAACTGCTCTTGATTTATTTCATGATAAAGGTACAAAATCACTTAGTATTTCGGAATTGACAAAAAGAGTAGGGATAGCACAAGGAAGTTTCTATAATTTTTGGAAAGACAAAGAATCTCTTATCATCGATTTAATGGCATATAGGTCAATACAAAAATTGGGAAACATTGAAAGAGAATTTTCGAATTCACTCACGAATCCTAAAAAGTTCCTTTCAGAGGTAATTTATAAGTATTCGATAGATATGACTGAGAAAATTAAAACCCAGCCAATTTATCAAGAGGCATTTAGAATATTTGCAAATCAAGATTCAAAGAAAGTGAATAGAGTAGAAAATCTATATGGTGATTTTTTGGATAGGTTAATAGATTATTGGTACAAAAATAATGTAGTAAAAAGCGTAGATAAGCAAGGCTTATCAAATGCCTTTGTTGGCAGCTTCGTTATATGTTCAAATTATTTCCATTTCAATAAAGATACCTTTGAAGAAGTGCTTAATATTTATATACAAAGCATTGTTTTTAAATATATAGAAATTTAATTGCTTAAATGAAGGTGATAGTAATGATTCTGAATTTTAATGAGATAAAAAAGGAAGATGTATTAGTTGCTGGAGGTAAGGGTGCTAATCTTGGAGAAATGACTTCTGCTAAAATAAATGTTCCAAGTGGATTTGTTATAACAGCAGACGCATATAGAGATTTTTTAAAAGTAAATGGGATTGATATTCTCATTGAAAATGGAATAAAAAAATCAGTAGATGATGAAAGAAAACTTCTAAATGAATCTGAGCGTTTTAGAAGAAAAATAAAGTCTGGAAAATTTCCTAAAAGGTTAGAGAATGCAATAAGAGAAAAATATTTTAATCTTGGAAATAATATAAGAGTTGCAGTGCGTTCTTCAGCAACGGCAGAAGATTTGCCAGATGCCAGTTTTGCAGGGCAACAAGAAACTTATTTAAATGTTCAAGGTATTGAAAGTGTATTGAATGCAGTGCGTAATTGTTATGCTTCGCTTTGGGGAAATAGAGCTGTAAGTTATAGATTTCATCAAGATTATGATCAAACTTCAGTTTCTATTGCAGTTGTTATTCAAGAAATGATAGAGAGTGAAAAATCAGGAATTTTATTTACCGTAAATCCAGTAAACAAAAAAGAAAATGAAATGCAAATAAATGCAAGCTTTGGATTAGGAGAAAGCGTTGTAAGCGGAAGAGTTACAGCTGATAGCTACATTATTGATAAATTAGGGAAAATAGCCCAAGTAAATATTGGAAGTAAGGAAACACAGATTATATATGGGGATAAGGAAACTGTTGAGGTAGCAGTAAGCTCTGATAAAAGAAAAACTCGTGTATTAAATGATAGAGAACTACTTGAACTTATGAAGTGTGGTTTAAAGATTGAAAAACATTATCGTATGCCTATGGATATTGAATGGGCAATCAAAAATGATATTGTATATATTTTACAGGCGAGAGCGATTACCACATTAAAAAATTCTGAAAATGATATAATTGGCAATGATTTAATAGAGAAGTATATAAAGGGCAAAAAAATCAAAAAGGATACACGAGAAGTAATGTCATTCTTTTTAGAAAAAATGCCTTTTGCACATAGAGTTCTTGAATTCGATTATTTGATGGCAATCAATGATGAGAAAGTAAACATTTTATCAGAAGGTGGGATTATTTTACCAAGAAATCCAATTATAGATGATGATGGTATACAAACTTTTTCTGATGAAGGAAAGCGAATTGGAAAGAATATTTTCAATTTTTTTAATATCTTAAAGAACATGAAAGATTTTGAGTTCTGTTATAAGAAGTGCAAAGATTTTATGAATATATATGAAACTAAAATAGAAGAAATCAAACACTTAAATTTTGAAAATATGACATTAACTGATTGTGGAAATTTTTTAGAAGAAAGTTATGCTCTTTTGCAAAAGCTTGCTTATGATAGATTTAAGTATGCCTTATTTCCATCAGTATTAAATAGCAAGAAATTTACCAAAATAATAAAAAAAGTAAATAGCAATTATTCATCGTTTGATTTTTATTGGGACTTAGATAATAAAACATCGGTGATTACAAATGATGTCTATACAATGGCTTATGAGATAAGAAAAAATGAAGCTTTAAGAAGAGCAATAATTTCCGGAGATAATTTTAAGGAATTATATAAAAAGTATAATGATTTTAAGAATATAACAGATGAGTTTATGAAAGATAATGGCTTTAAATCTGATTATAACTGTTATTGTTTATCTGCAAAAACATTTCTCGAAGATCCTGATAGGCTGACAAATATATTACGACCTATATTAAATGAAAATAGTAATGAAAGTAAAGATATAAAGGATTTTTCTAAGCTTATGGAGAATATAGAGGGAATCTATGGCAAAAAGTATCAGGATATAGAAAAACAGATAAAATATTTTAGATATTTTCATGTGGTTCGTGAAGAAAGTCAATATTTGTGGGAAACACTATTTTATTATGTCAGAAAGTGTGTTAAAAGAATTAACTTTATACTCTTGGGTGATGAAAACATAGAAATAGGAGTGGCTAATTTATTTCATGAAGAATTACTTAAAGCAATTAACAGAGGTAATTTAAATGAATCAGATAAGGAAAAAATAAATAGGAGAAACGAAAAATTTCCTTTAGCAGTGAAAGTATGGGAAGCTTCAAAGTTATTGATTTTTAAAACAAATGGTGATGTCTTAAAAGGAGTAAGCGGAAGCACTGGTATTGCAGTTGGAAAGGTGTGCCTAATAAATAGTCCCAAAGAATTTTATAAAATGAAAAAAGGAGATATATTAGTTTGTCATCTTACAGATCCTGAGTGGACTCCATTATTTAAGCTGGCAAGTGCTGTTGTGGCAGATACAGGTTCTGCTTTAAGCCATGCTGCAATTGTTGCAAGAGAATATAATATACCGGCAGTTCTTGGAGTTGGCTTTGCAACTACAAAATTCAAAGATGGCGATATCATACAAGTAGATGGTAATACCGGCGAGGTCAAAGGTTGCTGATATGAAATCAAAAAGATTAAAAAGAATTGAGAAGGCAAAAGATTTTAAGTGAACCACTTTTACCTTTGATAGTAAAAATGTTTGTTCCAACAATTGCTGGTATACTAATTATGATTATTTATAATTTTACAGACACATTTTTGCTGGAATTTTAAGGTTCTTTTTCAAGTTTTGGGTACAGCAATTAATCTATTCAGGTTCTTTCAGATAAGAACTGTATAAAAATGTGAATATAATGGAATGGTAAGAAACATAAGTGAGATACATGAGATATACCTAATTTTAGATATAACACAGGTAGCCCCACTTATGTTTCTTTTTTATGGGGAAAATTTACACAATATAATGAAGTGGTTATTAACAAGCTATGAAGCGACAGATGCAGGTGTATCAGGATTACTGTAGATATTAGGTAAAATCATGAGTAATCTAGCTCTAAATCGACCGAAATGACGGACACCATAGCTATTCCGTTTTAGTACCTTGGTCTTGTTGTTACAGCCCTCTGTAAATCCATTAGAGTATGGCAATAGGAAGGCGTTAAATGCTTCGTCATACCAACTACTAAACGATCGTAGAAGGTTATTAAATTCGCTAAGATTTGCAACTCTTACAAGAGACAGGAAGTTAGATAATGTACTCTCAATAGCTGTTCGTACTAAGTGGAATCGATCGGCAATAATAGTAACATTGGAAAATAGCTTTCTCATCTTGGATCGGAAAAACTCCGACATGTCCATGACTAGATAACGCACCTTGGAACGTTCTTGAAAGCTAAATTTGGTAAAATGACTAAATAAAGCTATCTCACTTCTTTCAGGTAAGATATCTAGTACTCGTCTACCTTTTGGATTTGTGACGATGATATGGAATTTATGTCCGCCAGCATTTCCTCTAAACTCATCAATGGCAAGAGTTGTTGGTAAATGAGGTGGGATTCCGAAGTTAACTGTCTTAGTTGACGTGCGAATGACAGTGGTAACCGATACATTGACCTCATTGGCAATATCCGTATAACGATGAGTTCCTTGTAACTTGTGCATCATCGTAGCGATGACAGCTTTACTCATCTGTAAATACCTTCTGATGAAGGAGTTCTTTTCGTTGAAAGTTTATCACAAGAGTTGCATCGGAATCTGCGTTGATTGTGCTTGCCAATCTTCTGACACTTACTAAATGATGGACTTACCTCTGTACCTAAATTAATTATTGTAAAGTAAACTGAATGATATACCTATTTTTATGCATAAAAAATATACCTTGGGGGGATGGCGGGTGCTGTCCCCCAAGGTATATATTATAGAACCCAATTTTCCTATGAATGTTATGTAAATAAGGACGGTTAATTTGATTTACATTCAATGATTAAGGAGATAGTTTGGATCATTCCTCTCCTTGTTGGACATAGATAGTACTAGTGGTGTAATCGTAATGGCTGTCGCGATAGCGTGGGTTGTCTACGGCAAGTCTCCACAGTCGACTTGCTAGTTGATCTTGTTCACATAGTACCTTGGTAATCCCCGTTGCTTGCTGACAGAAAGGAGCCCATTTTTGCACGACTGGTATGGATGCTCGTTTCTCTTTCAGATAGTGGCGACCTCGGTCGTTGAAAGCGAGCAGTCGTCCATAGGTAGGTCCTTGTTGGTGGCACTTTTGGAATATCTCTTTGGTGCGACGGAATAGGCTGTAGGTAGCGATGCGATCGAGACGAGCATAGGTGTAGCGTTTTGATTTTAAACTTTCACGGGCTTGCTCCCAAGAGGCGAGGGCACTCGCAGTGAGCCATGCCTCCTCTAAACCGTCGCTCATATCCTGTAGAGTTTGCAAATCTTCTTTGCTTGATACACGGCTAGCGAAATGAATCATGTCATAATAGCGCTCTAAGTTAGTGTAATAGTTGGACTCTACGACGTCCATCGCAAGAGGGGCAACCATAGGGGGTAAGTAGTGATGCCACTGGGGACTAGTTTTGCCTAACGAGGTAGTCCCATTGATTGCCAATTCACCTAAGGAGATAGCCCTATCGATTTCTGATGGCGTACAAGGTGAACAAGTAGTACTTGTTGCCTGTTGCGTGTTATGGGATTCCAACGGATTAGAAGCAGTTTGTTTCGAAGCATATATAGCACTTCGTAAGGCCGTACCAGATGGTAACGAATCATCTAAGGTTGGATTGTGATGGGAACTAGTTCGTTTCATGGGAATGATGTCTAGCTCGATGTGATAGCGATGTAAGGCGCGTATGTATTCAATACCTAGGATAGTATTAGGGTCAGAGTCTAATATAGACATATGGTTTGAGGTTTCTAATCCATTGCTTTCTAAGTGAAGTCCTTGCACTGCTTTACGAAGAGCTGTGCCATAGGAGTATCCTTGAGTCAAGAAGATACGCAACGATTCTTGCGTGCTAGGATGATCGAGAGCTTTGGCGATGGATACAAGTTCCTCTACTTGTGTATGGCTGGTACCAAATGAGATAGCGTCACACCCTAAGGCATGTAATAATCTGACACCACCGGATGCAAAATATTCTGCAGAACTAACGGCGAACATAGACGGCAACTCAAACACAATATCAGCACCACCCATAACAGCCCATTGGGCGCGGTGAAATTTAGAAAATATGGCAGGTGTCCCTCGTTGCACAAAGTCGCCACTCATCACAACGAGCAAGGTTGTTTCTGGATACTTTTGTCGTAACCCTTCTAGTTGGTGTGCATGCCCTTTATGAAAGGGATTATATTCTGCAATAATTCCGATGGTATTCATGGTTTAGTACCTCCTCTTATGTATAGTATAACAGACTATCTATTTGATTGATATGCGCAATAGTTATATGCGATAGAAGTGCTATGCATGGAAGAAGTCGTAAAAAAGGGTAGAAAAAAACGTGAATTTAATGTTATAATTGGGTGTAGAAAATGTGTCTATTAGAGGTAATTATATGAAACAATATATCATAGCCCTTGGTTTAGGGATGGTGTTGTTCTTGGGTGGCTGTGGTAGTCAACAAGCCATCGATACCTATAGTTTTGGTCAGAAAGTCATCAATGTAGGTCAATCTGAAGTGATTGTGGATTCTCCTTTTGACTTCGGTCAGTTGGATAGAATTACAGCTAATGAAAAGGGACAACCTTTGACCATCTATGCAGGACTAGATAAAAATTATGGTGTCTATGTGAGTGCTACACAGGCTTCTACAGGAGCACCATTGCCAACGCTAGAAGAGGGCGCAAAATTAGGACAACAAGCTTTGGTGAAAGAATTAGGCCAAACGGGTGCTAATATACCATGGGACCAAGAGCAAGTGCAGGTGGACGGCGTACAGGCTGTGAAATCTACGATGCTAGCAGGTGCTAATGGACAAAAAATTAGGTTTACTCAGTATACTTTCATTAATAAAGGTGTACTGTGGAATATACGCTATTCATACAGTGATAGTTCCCCACAAGGAGAAGAAATCAATCAACGTGTGAATGGGCACATTCAAGTTACTAAGAAAGAGGGATAAGACATGAACGTTTTAGTTGTAAACTGCGGTAGCTCCTCCTTGAAGTATCAATTAATTGATATGGAGCATGAAGTTGTATTGGCGAAAGGTCAATTTGAAAAAATCGGTTCCGATGATGCTATTTTCACTCATCGCCGTCCAGATGCTGACAAATTAGAACGCATCGAACCAGTAGCTGACCACAAAGTGGCGTTACAAGTCTTATTGGATATTTTAGTTGATCCAGAACATGGCGTGATTGGTTCCATGGATGAAATCGACGCTGTAGGTCATCGTGTAGTACATGGTGCTGAAAAATTTGCTGATTCCGTATTAATTACACCAGCAGTGATGGAAGCTTTGGAAGAATGCGCAAAAATCGCTCCACTTCACAATCCTCCAAATATCCAAGGTATCGAAGCATGCCAAAAAATTATGCCAAATGTACCACAAGTTGGTGTATTTGATACAGCATTCCATCAAACAATGCCAGCTGAGGCATTCTTATATGGTCTTCCATACGAAGCATACACTGATTTAGGTGTTCGCCGTTATGGTTTCCATGGTACTTCCCACAAATATGTGGCACAACGTGTAGCTGAATTGATGGGTAAACACATGTCCGATCTTCGTATCGTATCCTGTCACTTAGGTAATGGTTCTTCTGTTACTGCAATCAAAGGTGGTCGTTCCATCGATACTTCCATGGGTTTCACTCCATTGTCCGGTTTAATCATGGGTACTCGTTGTGGTGATATTGACCCAGCTATCGTACCTTACTTGATGGAAAAATGGGATATGACATACCATGAAATCGATGCTATCATGAATAAAAAATCTGGTGTATTTGGTATTTCTGGCGTTTCCAATGACTTCCGCGTTATCGAAGAAGCTGCTGAAGAAGGCAATAAACGTGCGCAATTAGCATTGGATATGTTCCATTACAAAGTACGTGCTACAATCGGTGCTTACGTGGCTGTTATGGGTGGCGTTGATGCTCTCGTATTCACAGCTGGTATCGGTGAAAATGGTATTGGCAACCGTGACGCAATCTGCAATGGTTTAGAATACTTAGGTACTCGTATTGACCCTGAACGCAACAATGTTCGTGGTAAAGAAGCGGAAATCAGTGCAGAAGGTTCCAAAGTTAAAATCTTTGCAATCCCTACAAATGAAGAAATCATGATCGCTCGTGATACAAAACGTATTACAGCTCCATTAGTGATGAAAAACTGGTAATCTTTGATTACTTGTGAAAGAGTCCCCTCTATGAGGGGCTCTTTTTTTGTTGACAAATGCTTTCATCGGTTGTTATTCTAACAGTAGGATGATGATACTGTTGATGAAAGGATGAGATCATGTCTATACAATATCAAGAACAATCGAAACGATCCAAAGCTGGCATTGCATTAGTTACTGTATTTATTGTGATAGCATTGGGTGCGTTGGCATATAGTGTATGGCGCTATGTGGAGTTAGGTAGTATAGCCTTAGCGGAAATATTAATAGAAGGAATGATTCTATTTGTCCTTGTATCGCAGGCAGTGGGGACCTATACAGTTAGGTTGACCGAATCGGATCTCATCATTGATGAGGTAGGCTTATTAGGAAAGAAACGAATGATCATTCCTTATACAATGATCAACGGGGTCTACCAATTTAAACAATCCATGATGCCCCCATTGAAATTCCGCTATAAATATCGTAAATTATCGTCCACTGATGATCGCCCTGTATGGGCCTTAGCTTACTCAGTGGTAGAAGGGAAAAAGTTAAAACATGGCCGTGTGTTATTAAAAGCAGAACAAGAGTTGTTTGATGTTTTAGCGCAGCATGTACCGAATTTGATACAGGTGAAAGAAGACCAAGTTGTCTTTCATGCGTATCTAAGAGAAGATGCTTTCAAACATGGAGAAGATTTTGCGATCTATGCAGCCAATGTATATGGGCAAGGTCAAGCGGGTGCAGAGGATGTGAAAGAATAAGCTTTTCTTAGTATAGGTTAGAAAGGGAGTTTACCCTAAGCTGATTGTTATCATTAGACCTCGGCTGAGGTGGAATCTGTGAGAGAACTTGGATAAAGTTTGAACAAAATAAAAGGATTTTTCTAATCTATAGCGAATTATAGTATAAAGAAAGATATATAAGTGCCCACGATGGGTACATAGTGATGCGTCACACTCTTTGGAGTGTGGCGTGTTGTCGTTTATAGGGCTAAAGGATGTACTTTCAAATGTTGGAGGAATTATGTTGGATTTACAATCATATCAAATGCCACGAGAAAAATTCATTGCCTTAGGAGCTGAAGCGTTAGAATTGGAAGAATTATTAGCCATTTTATTGCGTACAGGATGCAAAGGTTCCACCGTCTTAGAAGTGGCTCATGAAGTGGTGAAACGCATGGAAGGATTGGTAGGAGGCTTGAACAATGTTACCGTAGATGCTTTGCGAGAAATTGATGGCATTGGGCAAGACAAGGCGGTGACTATTTGTGCGGCTATCGAACTGGGCAGACGTCTAGGACAGATGAAAGTGAAACGAGATTGGGAAGATTTTAGCACTCCGGAGGCGGCGGCTAATTACATGATGGAACGTCTTCGCCATAAAACAGAAGAACACTTTTATGTCTTATTGCTGACGGTAAAAAATAAATTGATTAAGCCTGTTCTGATTTCTAAAGGAGGGTTAACTAGTAGTACGGCGGAGCAACGAGCAGTATTCCGTCAAGCTATCGATGCCAATGCGGCGGCTATTATTTTGATGCATAATCATCCATCAGGAGATCCTACCGAGAGTAATGATGATGTACGGGTGACTAAAATTTTTGCTAGAGCTGGAGAAGTGATGGGTATCCCTGTGTTGGATCATATCATTATTGGTGATGGCATCTATGTAAGCTTATTAGAAAAAGGGATACTATAGGTGCAGATGTTCTATAAATTTGCTATAATTAAATGATTGGAACAATGAAAAGAAATCAGAGGTTATAGCGTGCGAATTATTGGAATAGATCCAGGCTATGCGATTTGTGGATATGGTATCATCGATGTCATAGGAAGCTCTTTAAAACCTGTTACCTATGGAGTGATAACCACAGAGGCAAAAACGCCAGAAGCAAGCCGGTTAGAAATTATATTTAATGAACTAAGCGATATTTTAGAAGAATTTCGCCCTCAAAAGTTTGGTATAGAAAAATTGTACTTTGCCCGCAATGTAACGACGGGTATCGGCGTAGCACAAGCGAGAGGTGTTACGTTATTGGCGGCGAGTCAACAAGACTTACCAATTTACGAATATACACCATTGCAGGTGAAACAATCTGTGGTGGGCTATGGGAAAGCTACAAAAGAACAGGTCACGTATATGACGATGAACTTATTGGGGATTCGTGAAAAAATTAAGCCTGATGATGCGGCTGATGCCTTAGCGATTGCTATATGTACAGCCCATAGTTCCCATACAGATACATTAAAGCAAATTTTACAATTGTGAGGAGTTTATGATTGCATATATAAAAGGGGTTGTCACCCATCGATTGCTAGATGCGGTGTACGTGAATGTTCATGATGTGGGCTATCGTGTGTACGTACCTAGTTCAGTGCAAAGTCAGTTGCAAGTAGGTGAAGAAACTTGTTTATTCACGTATACTAATGTTCGTGAAGATGCTATTCAGTTATATGGCTTTTTGACGATGGAAGATTATGAGTTGTTTTTACTGCTCATCTCCGTATCAGGAGTGGGACCTAAATTGGGTCTTGGCATTTTATCGGCCATAAGTCCAGAACATTTTGTAGGACTCATCATTAGTGGTGATACAAAAGGTCTTCAGAAATTGCCTGGTATTGGTAAAAAATCAGCAGAGCGATTGGTGCTAGAGTTAAAAGATAAAATTGAAAGCCTCGGTATTGCAGGAACGTTCACACCAACGGGAAAACTTTCACCAGTAGAACAAGTGCCTGTAGGTACTACCGAAGAAGTGCTAGAAGCACTTATGGCATTAGGATACAGCGCACAAGAAGTGCAGCCAGTAATCCAAGAAGTTTACGATGGCACACAAGAAGTACCAGTCTTATTAAAACAAGTATTAGCGGCATTGGGTAAAGGGCGATAAGAATGGATCAAGAAAATCGAATTGTAACCATGCAAGAACGGGAGGAAGACAATTGGCAATTTAGTCTTCGTCCTCGCTATTTAAAAGAATATATTGGACAAACACAGGCAAAGGAGAATCTTCATATTTTTATTGAAGCGGCCAAGCTGCGAGGAGATACTTTGGACCATGTCTTACTCTATGGACCTCCAGGGTTAGGGAAAACCACCTTGGCAGGAATTGTTGCTAATGAATTGGGCGTAAACTTCCGAGTTACCTCTGGACCAGCCATAGAACGAGCTGGCGATTTGGCAGCTTTATTGAGTAATTTGCAGCCGGGAGATGTACTGTTTATCGATGAAATCCATCGTTTATCTCGCTCTGTAGAAGAAGTGCTATATTCTGCTATGGAAGATTATGCTTTAGATATCATTATTGGTAAAGGTCCGAGTGCTAGATCGGTGCGCATTGAATTGCCTAAATTCACGCTGATTGGTGCCACAACACGAGCAGGATCTTTGGCCGCACCGCTACGTGATCGCTTTGGTGTGATTAGCCGTTTAGAATATTACAAGCAAAATGAGCTAGAGTTTATTGTGAGCCGTTCTGCTGATATTTTAGATATTCATATGGATCCAGAAGGGGCTAGTGAAATCGCTCGTCGTTCTAGAGGAACTCCTCGTATCGCGAATCGCTTGTTGAAACGTGTTCGTGATGTAGCACAAGTATTGGGTGATGGTGTGATTACAAAAGAAATTGCAGATCAGGCTTTACAGCGATTAGATATTGATAAGCTAGGTCTAGATCGTATAGATAGACGCATTTTAAGCACTATCATTGAAAAATTCGATGGTGGGCCTGTAGGGGTGGATACGATTGCAGCCTCTGTGAGTGAGGAACGTGAAAGTGTTGAAGATGTGTATGAACCATATTTGATGCAACTTGGTTTGTTGGCGCGCACAAATCGTGGGCGTATTGTCACTCCTGCTGCCTATGACCACTTGGGAATCCCTAGAAAGGTGGATGCATGAGAAAGGTAGGATATCGCTATGTGGCGATAGCGGTTATAACAGCTGTATTAGGAAGTGTACCTTTCGTAGGCGCAGCAGCATCGCAAAAGGAAGCGCCGAAACGTACAACAGTGAAAGCCACTTTTGTGAAACCGAATGAAAGAAAAGATTCGGCAGCATCAAAACGGGTAGTTGTTAGGCCTGCTACTAAAGTGACGAAAGCGACGAAAACAACACCTCAAGAGACGATCAAAGTGCAAGAAAATACTGACAAACAAACAAGAGTATCTAATGTTGTACAAGAGGTCAAGAAAGGTTCTAGTGGAGAGCCTGTGATACGAGTGTTGCTTGGGCATAGATCACAATCTTTTTCCATTAGCAGTGCTATGCCTATGGTTGTTCTAGATAGCCGTGGACATCAAGTGCAAACTATCAAAGAAAATCAGACTGTGACAGTTTCGAGTGGAGGCGGTTCAGTACATATAAATGGACATAGTATTGATAAGTCTATTACTGTTCAAAATACACAAGGCAGATATGGATCTGAATTGCAAACATTAGGGAAAACCTATCGAGGCGCTGTGACAGTACATGCTAATGCATCAGGATCCATGAGTGTTATTAATGTACTGGGGTTAGAACAATATGTACAAGGTGTAGTACCAGAAGAAGTGGTACCTAGTTGGCCTACGCCGGCCCTAGAAGCACAAGCAGTGGCGGCTAGGACCTATGCTTTGCACTCGATGAAGAGCAAACAAAATAGTATGTATGATATTGGAACTACTACAGCTGACCAAGTATATGGAGGGAAAAGTAGTGAGTTTGTAAGTACAAATACAGCGGTAAAGCGTACACATGGTATGGTTCTCACTTATCAGGGCCAACCGATTAATGCTCTTTTTCATTCCGATGGAGGTGGCTATACAGAGGATAGCGTGAACCTATGGGGGAATGATTTGCCCTACTTAAAAGGGGTGCAAGATTACTCGAATCATGAGGGTACAACTGTATGGAATGTCATTACCAGCCGTCAAAGTATGGAACAAAAATTAGCAGCAGCTAGCAAATCGGTGGGGTACTTACAGAAAATTGAATTATCTCCATTGGCAGATCGACCTATGAAAGTACAAGATCGAGGGGTTTCAGGACGTGTAAAAACAATGAAATTTGTAGGTGAAAAGGGCTCTATATCGCTTACAGGAGAACAGGTGCAAGGGATATTTGGCTTAAAGTCCACCTTATTTGATTTTTATGTAGGACAAACACCGCCGAGTCGGATTCAGGGGTCTTCTGTAAAAGCTAACCATACGTTTAGTAAAGCGAATCAGACTGTGACAATTCATGGATATGGTTGGGGACATGGTTTGGGACTTTCACAGTGGGGAGCGGCGGAAATGGCTAGCCGAAAAGAGGCAAGTCAGCCTGATTATTATAAAGTGATTTTACAACATTATTACCAAGGTACGGCACTTACGAAACTGTACAATTAATGAGGAATAGTATGAAAGTATCTGATTTTAATTATGATTTACCTGAGGAACTCATTGCACAACATCCGGTAGAACCACGGGATACGTCGCGATTGATGACCTTGGACAAGGTAAGTGGAGAGATATGCCATAAAGCATCCTTTCACTCCATACTAGATGAACTATCTGAAGGGGATGTGTTAATCTTTAATAACACTAAGGTTATCCCTGCTCGTTTGTATGGAGAACGTAAAGGGACAGGTGGTAAGGTAGAAGTACTACTGTTAACGCCCAAAGGAGAACATCTTTGGGAGTGTCTGGTAAAGCCAGGGAAAAAATGTCTAAAGGGGCAACTCTTATCCTTTGGTCCTAATCTAGAGGCTGAGGTTATAGACCATACAGATTTTGGCGGTCGACTGATTCAATTTAAGCCGAACGGTAATTTTGATGAGATTATTAATGATATTGGGGAAATGCCATTACCTCCGTATATCCATGAAAAACTAGAAGACAAAGATAGATACCAAACGGTATATGCCAAAGAAAAAGGATCCGCAGCAGCCCCCACAGCAGGCTTACATTTTACACCGGAATTATTGGATGAAATTCAGCGCAAAGGAGTACAAATTGGATTTGTTACATTGCATGTAGGGTTAGGTACATTCCGCCCTGTGTCGGCAGAATCCATTGAAGACCATGATATGCATAAAGAGTTTTATCACGTGTCAGAAGAAACTGCAGAGCTGGTGAATCGTGCCAAAGCGGAAGGACGAAGAGTGATTGCCGTAGGAACTACATCGGTGCGTACATTAGAATCAGCAGCGACCGAGGTAGGTCATGTAAGGAGTGGGTCTGATTGGACTCAAATCTTTATTTATCCTGGCTATGAGTACAAGATGGTAGATGCGTTGATCACTAACTTTCATCTGCCACAGTCTACCTTACTCATGCTTATTAGTGCCTTAGCTGGTAGAGAGCATTGTCTAGAGGCCTATGAAGAGGCGGTACGTGAAAAATATAGATTTTTTAGCTTTGGTGATGCAATGTTCATTCGATAAGTTGAAAGTTGTGTTATAATACAGAAGTAATAAAGGAGTGTGTATATGGCGATTAGATATGAATTGCAAAAACAATGTCCCCACACAGGTGCACGGGCAGGGTTATTGCATACTCCTCATGGAACCTATGAAACACCGATGTTTATGCCCGTAGGGACACAGGCAACGGTAAAAACATTGGCCCCAGAGGAGCTGAAAGCGATGGGCTCTCAAGTTATCTTGAGTAATACCTATCATTTATTCTTGCGTCCAGGCGCTGACCTAGTGGAAGAAGCGGGCGGATTGCATAAGTTCATGAACTGGGACCAAGCCATCTTAACTGATAGTGGCGGGTTCCAAGTGTTCAGTTTAGGAAAGCTGCGCAAGATTACTGAAGAAGGAGTTAATTTTAGATCCCATTTAGATGGGTCGAAAAAATTTCTCTCTCCTGAAGTGGCCACTAAGGTACAAGAACAATTAGGTTCTGATATTATGATGGCATTCGATGAGTGTATTCCATACCCTGCGGATCATCGATATGCTGATGCATCAACAGCACGGACCACACGTTGGGCAGAACGTTGCCAAGAAGCACGTCGTTCTAAGAATCAAGGCATGTTTGGTATCGTTCAAGGTGGTATGTATAAAGACCTTCGTGAAAGAAGTGCTAAAGAGTTAGTGGATATGGACTTTGAAGGCTATAGCATTGGTGGCCTTTCGGTAGGGGAACCACATGATTTGATGTATGAAGTACTAGAATATACAACACCATTGTTGCCTACTAATAAAGCTCGTTATTTGATGGGTGTTGGTACTGCTGACTGCTTAGTGGAAGGGGTAGCTCGTGGAGTAGATATGTTTGACTGTGTATATCCAACACGAGTAGCGCGGAATGGTATGGCCATGACATGGAAAGGGCGATTGAATTTACGCAATGCTTCTTTCATGCGTGACTGGGGTCCGATTGAAGAAGGTTGCGGCTGTTATGCATGCCAAAACTATTCAAGAGCTTATATTCGACATCTATATAAGGCAGAAGAAATTTTGGCTTTCCGATTGGTGTCGTATCATAATTTATATTTCTTACTAGAATTTATGCGTCAAATGCGTAAAGCTATCCTAGAGGATCGCTTTGTAGCATTCCGCGAAGAGTTCTGGCAGTATTTTACTAAATAGGAGGACTTATGGATTTCTTAGAATTTTTCCAAGGACAAACAGGGCAAGCGATTTTACCATTGTTGATTATGGTCGTGATTTTCTACTTCTTGTTATATCGTCCGCAAAAGAAACAACAAAAACAACGTCAAGTTTTATTGAACAGCCTTAAAAAAGGTCAAAAAGTATTGACTGTTGGTGGTATTTATGGTGAAATTGTTTCCTTAACAGAAGATACATTAGTGTTACAAGTGTCTGAAAAAGTGGAAATGAAATTTGCTCGTACAGCCATAGCTCAAGTTCTTGGAAAGGAACAGAAGTAATGGATAAAACGGCATTGCGTAAGAAGTTTTTAGAACGTCGTCGCAATGTACAAGTCCAAGAGGTTGCAATTTGGTCTCAACAATTAGCTGATCGACTTTGGTCTATTCCTACAATATCTGATGCAGAGCATATTATGGCGTACTTGGCTATGCCTAAAGAAGCCAATGTAGATATGTTGATTACAAAAGCGTTGCAACAGGGTAAGTATGTATATGTGCCTGTGTGTGTGACGAAGACAGATATGGTAGGAGTTCGCATACAGAGTTTAGAGGACCTTGATAGGGGAGCTTTGGGAATACGGATTCCTAAAGAACCGTATGTAGTTGTAGAACCTCAAACGTTGGATTGTATTCTCGTTCCTGGTTTAGCCTTTGATCGTAGAGGTGGCCGCATGGGAATGGGAGCTGGATATTATGACCGATACTTACAACAGATTGCTGTAGAGAACCGAATCGGTATAGCCTGGGATAATCAAATTTCAGAAGAAATGTTACCCATGGCATCTCATGATGAGTGGATGCATACCATTGTGACACCATCAGAGAGTATCCATTGTTATAAAGAATAGGAGGGAATCCATTGAACACAAAAGCAGCTTTACGCTTTTTCGGCGTAGTAGCAGTGATTTTAGGCCTATTTATTTGGCTCATTGGACCACTTGCTAACTCCATTAAACAAGGGTTGGATTTACAAGGTGGTACTCACATTGTATTAGAAGCGCAAGATTCTGGCCCTAACGTGGTTACAGATGATGCAGTAGAACGGGTTATTCAAATCTTAGGCCGTCGTATTAATGAAATGGGTTTAACTGAGCCTATCATTCAACGAGAAGGTAAAAAACGTATCATTATCGAATTACCTGGTGAAAAAGATCCGCAAAAAGCCATCGAAACAGTTGGTAAAACGGCGGTTCTTGAGTTCCGTGATGAAAATGGAAAAGTCCATTTAGATGGTAATGACTTAAAAGATGCAAAAGAACAATTAGAAGGTAAACAAGCATCCGTTAATATCCAATTAACAGATGAAGGGGCGAAAAAATTCGGCGCCTTAACAACAGCTAATATTGGTCGTCACATCGGCATTTATTTGGATGGTGAGCAATTGACAAATCCAGTGGTCAACGAACCAATTACTGGCGGTAGTGCTCGTATTACTGGTAGCCGTGACTTGGAAGAAGCGAAAAGCTTAGCTATTTTACTACGTTCTGGTGCATTGCCTGTAAAAGTAGAAGTTATGGAAGTGCGTACCGTTGGTCCTACCTTGGGTCAAGACTCTAAAGATAAATCTGTCGTAGCTTTTGGTGTTGGTATTGCCTTAATCATTGTATTTATGCTTGTTTTATATAGATTGTCTGGATTCGTAGCGACGATCGCTTTATTGGTGTTTGTGTTAATTTTGGTAGCAATCTTAGGGCCGCATGCTTTGAATGCGACCATGACCTTGCCGGGTGTAGCTGGTATTATCCTCAGTATGGGGGTTGCCGTGGATGCGAATATCCTAATCTTTGAACGGTTCAAAGAAGAAGTGGTGGAAGGTAAAACATTACGCATGTCCATGGAATCTGGTTTCCGTCGTGCTTTTGATACGATCTTTGATGCGAATACATCCGTTATGATTACAGCAGTGATCCTCATTGTTCTTGGTAGTGGCCCTGTAAAAGGTTTCGCCATCAACTTAGCATTAGGGGTTATAGTATCTATGTTTACAGCTGTATCCATGAGCCGTACCTTAATGCATATGCTTATTGCAGCACAAATTACGAATCGTCCATTCTGGTATGGTTCTAACGTATCTCCATCTGTTACAATTGAAGCATTTAAGAAAGGAGATAAGAAAAAATGACATTTGATGTAATAAAACGTCATCGTTGGTGGTTTAGTATCTCCTCCATTGCGGTTATTCTAAGTATTATTTCCATGTTTATGTATGGATTTAACTTTGGTATCGATTTTACAGGCGGTACCATTGTAGAAGTGGAATTTAGCAAACCAGTACAGGTGTCTGCTGTACGGGAAAATTTGAAAGCCTTTGAATTAGAAAATGCAGTGATCCAATTATCTGGTGCAGATGCTACTGAATCAGAAGGTAAAACGGTAATGATTCGTACTCGTAACCTTGAGGCTAGTGAAAGTCAAGCTGTGGTAGCAGCATTGAATAAAAATCTAGCGGAAGGAACAGTAAAGCGTATTGAATCAGTAGGCGCTGTTATTGGATCCGAAGTAACAGAACATGCATTGACGAATTTATTAATTGCTTTCGTAGCGTTAGCTTTGTATATTACATATCGTTTTGAGTATCGTGTGGCCTTGTCATGTTTGGCAGCTATCTTCCATGACCTTATCATGGTATTGGGGATATTCTCTTTCTTCCATTTAGAAATTGATTCCTCCTTTTTGGCGGCGATTTTGACAGTTATCGGTTACTCTATGAATGAATCTGTCGTAATCTTTGACCGTATTCGTGAAAATACACATACCCATAAGCGTACCGATACATTTGCAGATCTTGCGAATGCAAGTATCCATCAAAGTATCCATCGTTCCTGCTATACATTATCCACAGTATTGTTCGCATGTTGTTCCTTGTACTTCTTTGGTGGGGACACAACAAAGAACTTTGCTCTATGTATGATCGTAGGTTTCGTCAGTGGTGCGTACTCATCCATTTGTGTAGCTACATCTTTGTGGGCAATTTGGAAATCCAATAATAAAAAAGATGCACGAAATCGTCTCTAATAAAGTTATTCTGTTTTGCTAGAATGATTGATTGGTGAAAGGGAAACGAGCAACATATTCCTTCTCAAGCTATACAGTGGTTATGCTTGTTCAGGAACATGTTGCTCGTTTCTGCATTTCGGCATTTAGGTAATAAGGATATAGCAAAACGTTCTACGCAAAGATGGCGTTCCTTGGTGGTGTCATTGGAAACGAGTAACATATTCCTTCCCGAACTGATACAGTCGTTAGGCTTGCTCTGGAGCATGTTGCTCGTTTCTGCGTTTCGGCATTTAGGTAATAAGGATATAGCAAAACGTTTTACGCAAAGATGGCGTTCCTTGGTGGTGTCATTGGAAACGAGCAACATATTTTTTCTCAAGCTATACGGTGGTTATGCTTGTTTAAAAAATATTGGGAAAGGGGTTGCAAAATGTTTAAAAATATCATATAATACATTCAGTGCTTGAGACACAAGCACTTTTAATTTTCTTACAACATAGTAACTAAGAAAATTAAAAAGATTAAAAATAACTGTTGACACGAACTTGTGAATCTGTTATTATAATCTAGTCGCCACAACACAGTGTTGTAAAGGCGAAGTTGATCTTTGAAAACTGAACAATAAAAGGTAATTACTTCGAAAGAAGTAAACATAA